>Ga0181534_10000464_pt1 | contig 28321 bp, 29 predicted proteins | sample PEATcosm2014_Bin_37_FD_119758 | JGI IMG/M metagenome (GOLD analysis project Ga0181534, IMG submission 119758) | Peatland microbial communities from MTU Mesocosm Facility, Houghton, MI, USA - PEATcosm2014_Bin17_10_metaG | ecosystem: Environmental > Terrestrial > Soil > Wetlands > Peat | place...
CTTTTATATGCGTTCATCTGCGGCCAGATATCCTTTCCTCCGGCCCAGCGGGAATATCAAAACCCGAATTGGCCGCAGATGAACGCAGATAACACAGCGGGAATTGGAGAGTCGGCGGCCTGAAGGACACGTACGCTAGGAGTCTAGCGGTTTTCTTTGAGTTTTTCACGGCGCTCGATTTTTGTGTCGCACACCCCAGGCAAAGGTCTTCGCCGCGGCAGCGCATCGCCGATGGTATACTGTACGAGCGACTGGGTACCTGCCTAAGTTGGGTGGCGGGCGGCGAAAGGAAGATTATGCTTAATGGCGCCCTATGCCGCGGAGTTTTGTACGCGGCTTTCATCAGTTCGGGTTTGCAAGCCGCAACTGTGGTTGTCGGTCAGCCTCCTTTAACCGCTACCGGCAATTGCGATCCATTTGGATGTCCAGCACTGTTCGGCCTGGGGACTTATCAGCAAGTCTATGCGAGCACGGCCTTTTCGAGTCCGCTGACGATCGTCACGGTTTCTTTTGAGGATACGCAGGTGCACAACGGCGGCAGCCAGGCGCTGGGAACCTTCACGCTGAGTTTCGCCTACACTTCCAAAGAGCCGGGAATGCTCGACCTGACGAACCCGTCCAATAATATCACCAGTGGCAGCCAAACCTTTTACACCGGGACGCTTCCCAACCTGGCCACCGGGACCAGTGGCGCGCCATCGTTGATCATTTCCGGAACACCGTTCGCTTACAATCCGGCCAACGGGAACCTGTTGCTTACGGTGGTGGTGTCTGCTCCGTCGGACCAACTTACTATTCTCTATCTGGATGAGGCTGCTACGACAGGGGTGACGACCAACGCATACTTCGGCGTTTTGGACGGCGTGCGGGTAAGCGGGGGCAACGATGCGGGAGGACTAGTGACAGAGTTCGCCAGTTCATCGCTGCAAATCACGGGTCCGGCTTCGCTGGCCACGGGCGCCGTGGGGGTGGCTTACGGCCCGGTAACGTTCACGGCGACTGGCGGCGTGGGCGGGTACTCCTGGTCGGCCACAGGTCTGCCCAATGGGCTAAGTGTCAGTGCTGGCGGCGTACTGAGCGGTACCCCCGCGGTGGACAGCCAGGGCGCTTATAGCCCGCAGTTCACCGTAACTGATTCCAGCGACGACACGGCGAGTGTTACCTTGCCGCTGCGCATCAATGCAAGCCTGCAGATCACCGGTCCGTCTTCGCTTCCAATCGGTGCTGTGGGGAGGGCGTACCCGTCGGTGACGTTCACGGCGGCCGGTGGAACAGGCGGCGATGTCTGGTCGGCCACGGGGCTGCCCAAAGGGCTGCTCTTCAGTGCCGGGGGAGTGCTGAGCGGCACCCCGGCGGCGGGCACTTTGGGCGTATACCTTCCGCATTTCACTGTAACCGACTCCGCCGGCAGTCAGGCAGAAGTTATCGGGTTGCTGGGCATCATCCCCAAGTTATGAGTTCATGGCGCAAAGCGTAGCGTCGGAGAGTGTAGCGTCGGAGAGTTGCGCTTCCATCGCGGCACTTATTATAATACGTATCGGAGTCGATTCATGTCCACATTTGCAGGTTCCATCACGACTACCGGGAAGTCCGAGGCGATCCGCCTCGATAAAGCGCTGTTCCGTCTGCATCCCGAATTCCGCCAAAAGGCGAAGGTCCGTGCCCAGGTTATTTCCCCCGGTCACGCGCTCATCTCGGTCGTCGATGACGAGGCCGCGCCCGCCCAGGATGAGGACCCCGTGGTAATGGCATTCCTTGCGTTCATCGAGCAGGACCTGAGGACGCATCCCGGCCGGCGTTCCCGCCTGTCGAAGAGTTCGCTTGCACGAGCTGTCCGATTGACGAAGAATGTCAAGGTCACCGACGACGAGATTATTCCCGAGCACGTGACCTTCTGAGTCCATGGCCACCGGACCGTTCGCCGTACGAAATGGATGGAGCCTTTACGCGTACGCGGCGTTTGGGGATGCATTCGAGAGTCTCAACGATGCGGTTGAAGACCTGAAAAGGAAATATCCGGCAAGATACGAAGACCACCCCAAGACCAAGCTACTCAAGCGCATGCTTAAGCTAATCTTGGACGAGATTCGGCGGGATCCGAACGCCGCCGAGTATCAATTCGGGAATACACTTGGGCCAACTCATCGGCACTGGCGCCGGGCAAAATTCTTGGGACGCTTCCGGCTGTTCTATCGCTTCAGTACAGCCCAAAAGGCGATCGTTTACGCCTGTGTCAACGACGCAAACACTCTTCGCAAAGCCGGTTCGCGGACAGACCCATACGCGATCTTCAACAAACGATTGCAAGCCGGCGACCCTCCGAATGGTTGGGATGACCTGTTCCGGAAAGTGGCAACCGGTAGCGGGCTACTTTGAATTTTCCCGCCCAGGAGGCGTGGAGACGACATCGATGGCGATGGCCCATGAGTTGCGGATCGCAACCGCAAGCAGGGACAGGATACCGGCAGCCACCAAGGTGAGTCCGCGTTGGGGCGCGTGGAGTAGCAGGACACCGCCCAATACAAAGAGCCCGTATGCCGCGGATGGAAAAATCGCGTAAGCAAGCCGGTCATGCAGTTCGTTGAGACGACTCGTCTTATCGCCTCCTATTAAACTGGTCACCGAGTAAACTAAGCCAACGAGACCCACGAGGCAGATGCAAAGAGTGGCCGTGAGCCGAGTGTGGTTCGGGAAGGTCAGAAGTGCGGCAAGGAATAGTACGGAAGCAAAATAGACAACCGTCGGTGTCAGGTAAATGGGAATCTGAGCAGCGTCTGCTCGCCTTCGCTCCGCGGCGAGCGTGATTACGACAAACATCAGACCGAGCAGGGTCGCGGCGGCCGCCGACGTGGTGAGATAGAAATTCGCCCATCGCTCTACTTCACTCATAAGCTCATTTAGGCCGACTCCTGTCTCCTGTCTCCCCTCCTCACCGCCGCGGCGTCGCGTCACCCTGGATCATGCCCATCGCCCACTTCACCGCTTCGGTCCACATCTGCTGGATGTCCGGGCGATCCCAGATCTCCTCGCGATGGCCGAGCGAGGAATAGAACACCCGGCCCTTCCCGTATGGGCGGACCCAGGTGACGGCGAAATCCTTATCGGTGCGATGTACCCGCGGGTTGCCGAGGTCGACCGAGGCGGGATCGATGCTCATCAACACCCGGACCTTGTCGCGCGAGTAGGGCTCCTTGAACTGATAGATCTCGTCGAAGATCGGGAAGTGCGCCGGGAAGTGCCTGGTGGCCGGGAAAGTGCGATCCTCCACGTTGATTTCGGCGTGAACCTGGCCCCACGGGTGATCGTTGAAATAGCCGCCGATCAGGTCGCCGTACTCCAGCCAGTGGTAGAACGTGTCGGTGGCGCTGTGCGTGCCCAGGAAGCCCTTGCCGTCCTCTTTAACGAATGAAAGCAGCGCGGCTTTCTGCTCGTCGTTCAAATCCAGATCGCCGGTGGTGTAAAACATGACCGCGTCGAAATAATTCAGGTTCTTGGCGTTGCCCTCCAGTTTTCGCTTGGTCAGCAGTTCCGAATCCGTGCGTAAATACGTGTCCCAAAGCCCGCTCTGCTGGCCCAGCTTTTCGATGGTCGCCATGGCGTGCGATACCGAATCGTGCTCGAAGCCCTTCACCTCGCCGATGAAGAGCAGTTTCTTCCTGGGCGGCATCTGCGCCTGCGCCGAGCCGCAAATACCGAGCGTCATCAACAGGGATGCCAGCCATATCCAATTTTTCATAGAGTTTACCCGAACGGCAATCATCTCACCAGTACCGCTGCGGCGCAACTCACAGTACCCACACCGTAACCGGAACTTAACAATTCCGTCATCAACCCATAATCGCGGGTCGCTACCCTGAATGAGGCCGAATGGCAGGCTTTCGCTTGCCGGCAATCCGTCCCCGCTCGACGGAGGACGTCGGCTGCAACTTCCAATAATTAACAAGGAGCTTCAATGAAAAGAAGAGTACTTGCGACGCTCGGCGGAGTCCTGCTCCTTTCCGGCGCCCTCGCAGCGCCCGCGCGCGCCCAGGAGACCGCTGCACCCAACCCGGAGATCGAGCGCCTGAAAGCGCAACTGGCTGCGCAACAGGAGCAGATCGATCAGCTTCGCCGCGCCATGGAGGACGAGAAAAAGGTGTTGGATCAGGTCGGCCAGCCGAAACCGCCCAGTCTGGGACAGGTAGCCTCGACCACCGCCATGGTTCCAGCGGGCGACGTGGCGCCGGTGCTGAATCCCGGCGTGGCGGCCGCGGTAGCCATCCCGCAGTTGGATACCGAACCCGCGTCGCCCTTGCAATTACACCTCGGGACGGTAACCATCACGCCGTTGGGCTTTATGGATCTCACCAGCGTCTTCCGCTCGGCCGACGAGGGCAGCGGCATCGGCAGCAACTTTGGCAGCACCCCTTACAACAACGTTACGACAGGCTTGGGAAAGTTGAGCGAGGAGCGCTTCAGCGCGCAGAACTCGCGTATCGGTGCGCGCATCGACGCGCTGGTGCACGGAGTGAAAGTGCTGTCCTATTGGGAGTCTGACTTTTTGGGCACCCAGTCCACCAACGCGGGCGTGTCCTCGAACAGCAACAGCTTCCGCATGCGGCTTTATTTCGTGGACCTGACTAAAGGGAAGTGGGAGATCCTGGGCGGACAATCCTGGAGCATGATGACGCCCGGCCGCGTAGGCATCTCTCCGGTGCCCAGCAACATTTTCTATAGCCAGGACATGGACACGAATTACCAAGTCGGCCTGACCTGGACGCGCGCGCCCCAGTTCCGCCTGGTGTATCACCCTAGCGACACCGTAACTTTGGGATTCGCCTTGGAGCAGTCCGAACAATATGGCGGCGGTTCCTCCGGCGGAGGTGCCGTGGTTCTGCCCGGCGCGCTTGCCACGGCTTTAACCAACACGCAGATCGACCTGGGCGCGGCCACCTTTACGCCGCCGAACCTGACCCCCGATTTCCAGGCCAAGATTGCGTTCGATCCGAAGGTGAACGGAAACCTCTTCCACATTGAGTTTGGCGGCCTCCTGAGCTCCTTCAAGACCTATAATCCCATCACCAGCGAGAGCTTCACGAAGGCAGGCGGCGGCGGCGAAGCCAACTTCAACCTGGAACTGGTGAAGAACTTCCACCTGATCGTTAACACGTTCCTGAGCGACGGCGGCGGCCGGTATCTTTTCGGCCAGGCCCCCGATCTGGTGGTCCGGGCGGATGGCAGCCCCTCACCGCTGCATGCCTCCTCCGCGATAGGCGGCTTTGAGTACCAGGCGCACAATACCCTGTTTTTTGCCTACTATGGTGGCGATTACATCGGGAAGGATGTAATCATCGACACCACCGCGAAGAATGTATTCGGAGGTTACGGTTATCCGAAATCGGCCAACAGCCAGAACCGGACCATCCAGGAAGGCACCATCGGCTTCAACCAGACCTTCTGGAAGAACCCGAATTACGGCGCGTTGAGCTTCATCTTCCAGTATTCGTATTTGTTCCGCAATCCTTGGTACGTCGCGTCGGGAGCGCCGCGGGATACGCACAACAACCTGGTTTTCCTGGACCTGCGGTATACGCTGCCGGGACAGGCGCCCAAGTACTAAGATGGCTGTCAGGATGGAGGGCGGGCCGCCTCGAAAGGCGGCTGCGGCCAGGATTGGCCGCCCTCCAATTAAGATAGGGAGTCATACACATGAAGAAGAGCAATCTCTGGCTGGGCGTCTTTAGCGCCCTCGCCATCCTATTGACGGTAGCCGAAGCCAAGGTCCTGATCAACGCGGCGGGCGCCACGTTCCCGAACCCGATTTACGGCAAATGGTTCGAAGAGTTCGCCAAGGTCTATCCGGACGCCCAGATCAACTACCAGTCGATCGGCTCGGGCGGTGGCATCCGGCAGTTCTCGGAAGGCACGGTGGACTTCGGCGCTTCGGATATGCCCATGACCGACGAACAGATCGGCAAGTTCAAGAGCAAGCCGCTGCACTTCCCCACCGTGCTGGGCGGCATCGTACCGACCTACAATATCCCGGGCGTGGGCCAGGACTTGAAGTTTACTCCCGAAGCGCTGGCGGGAATCTATCTGGGCAAGATTAAGAAGTGGAACGATCCGGAGCTGGTCAAGGCCAACCCCGGCGTGAAGCTTCCGGATAACGAGATCGTGGTCGTGCATCGGTCGGACGGCAGCGGCACCAGCTTTGTATTTACCGACTATCTCTCCAAAGTCAGCCCGGAATGGAAGTCCAAGGTGGGCGCGAGCACTTCGGTAAGCTGGCCGTTGGGCTTGGGAGGTAAAGGGAACGAAGGCGTGGCCGGCGTAGTCAAGCAGACTCCCAACTCGATCGGCTACGTCGAGCTCATCTACGTGCTGCAGAACAAAATGGCGTATGGTTCGCTGCGCAATGCCGCCGGGGTGTTCCTGAAAGCGGACCTGCAAAGCGTTACGGCAGCCGCGGCCTCGGCAGCCAAGACCATGCCCGCCGACTTCCGGGTTTCCATCACCAACGCTCCCGGGAAGACGGCTTATCCCATCTCCACCTTCACCTACTTACTGATACCATCAAAGATCGACGACGCTGGGAAAAAGAAGGCCATCGTCGCGTTCCTGCATTGGATGTTGAAAGACGGCCAGCAGTACGCAGGTTCGCTCGGCTATGCGCCTCTGCCTACGGCTGTAGTCGCCAAAGAGGAAAAGCAGATCGACCTGATCAAGTAATATGGCCACTTCGGTGCCAATGAGCGCGCCGCCACCCACGGGCGCGCGGGCTGTGTTTTTGCGCCTCAGCAACGGAGATGAGGTGGCGCGGCTGATAACGCTGGCTTTCGCCTCCACCATCCTTCTGGTTACGGTCGGCCTGGTCTATCAGCTCTGGACCACCTCCGCGCTGCCTCGGCACAAGTTCGGCTTCGGCTTCCTCACATCTTCGCTATGGAACCCGGTCAGCGGTGAATTCGGCGCGTTGCCCTTCATTTATGGCACTGTCATCACATCGGTGATCGCCTTGCTGGTGGCCGTGCCCCTCGGGGTGGGAGCCGCCATCTTCCTGGCGGAACTGGCGCCGCCGCGCATCTCCAGCACCTTCACATTCTTCATCGAATTGCTGGCGGCAGTGCCCAGCGTGATCTACGGCGTGCTGGCTATCTTTACGCTGGTGCCGCTGATGCGCGATTACGTAGAGCCGTTCCTGAAGAAGCCGCTAGGGTTCCTCCCGATCTTCTCGGGGCCCATTTTTGGATTTGGCTATCTAACTGCCGGAGTGATTCTGGCCATCATGACCTTGCCGTTCATCATTTCCATATCCCGCGAAGCGCTGCTGGAAGTGCCCACCGAACAGCGGGAAGCCGCGCTGGCGCTGGGCGCGACGCGTTGGGAATCCACCTGGCAGGCCGTGGTGCCCTACGCGCGGCTGGGGATCTTTGGCTCCATCTTCCTCGGCCTGGCGCGTGCCCTTGGCGAAACCATGGCGGTCACCATGGTTATCGGAAACGATCCTAGCATCCACGCCTCGCTTTTTGCGCCAGGCTATACTATAGCCTCGGCGATCGCCAACCAGTTCTCCGAGGCCACCGGGGACCTGTACCTGCAATCGCTGGTGGAACTAGGCTTGGTCCTGTTCCTGCTCACTATCGTGATTAACGCCATGGCGCGCCTTCTGATCATCGCCACCACGCGCCGCGGGAGCGCCCATCCATGACCTTTCGCAACCGCTGGCGGAAGACCCTGAGCTATGGCATGCTGAGCCTCACCGGCGTCTGCGCGGTGGTGGCGGTTTCGATGCTGTTCCTGCTCTTAGGTTATTTGGTCTACAATGGTTGGCGGTCGATCGACTGGGACTTTTTCACGAAGCTCCCGAAATCTCCCGGTGAGACGGGCGGCGGCATGGCGAATGCCATCGTGGGGAGCGTGCAGATCATTCTGCTGGCGACCATTGTGGGTCTGCCGGTGGGCTTTATGGCGGGCGTCTATCTGTCGGAATTCGGCGGCAGGACCTTCGCGTTCCTGGTGCGCTACATGGCCGATCTGCTGAATGGCGTGCCCTCCATCGTCATCGGCATTTTCGCGTACGCGGTGGTGGTGGTTCCCATGCATATCAACTCCGCATTGGCCGGCGGCTTCGCCCTGGCGCTGATGCTGATTCCCATTACCGCCCGCAGCACGGAGCAGTTCATGAACTCCGTCCCCCAAACCTTGCGCGAAGGCGCCCTCGCGCTGGGCGCCAGCAAATGGAAGACCATCGCCACGGTGGTGGTGCCGGCGGCTTATCGCGGAATCGCGACGGGCATGATCCTGGGAGTGGCGCGCGTCGCCGGAGAGACCGCGCCCCTGCTTTTCACCAGCGGCAGCAGCAATTATATGAGCACCGGATTCACGCAGCCCACCGCGTCGCTTCCGGTGATGATCTACTATCGTGCCACGGCGCCATGGGAAGACTGGCATCGCCAGGCGTGGGCCGCCGGCATGGTTCTTTTGCTTCTGGTATTGTTAGCCAACATCGCCGCCCGCCTGGTCCTTTCGCGGGGAATCGCAGTCCAAAAATGAGCCCTAAACAAGAGCCTTTGACCATGAGCACCCCTCATCTACCTTCCGCCAGCCCGGCCGCCAGGAAGCCGGCGACGAACCAGGGCAAGCTCAAGGCCGTCAATCTCAACTTCTTTTACGGCGCCTATCAGGCCCTGCACGATATCTCGCTGGCGGTTCCGGCCAACCGGATTACGGCCCTGATCGGGCCTTCCGGGTGCGGCAAGTCGACCTTCCTGCGCACGCTGAACCGCATCAGCGAGACCATCAGCAACACGCGCGTGGAAGGCCAGGTCCTGCTCGACGACGAGGACGTGCTGAACGTTGATGTGACGGCGCTCAGGCGGCGCGTGGGCATGGTCTTCCAGAAATCCAACCCTTTTCCGAAATCCATCTTCGACAATGTGGCGTATGGATTGAAGGTAAATGGATTCCGCGGCGCGCTGAAGGATGCGGTGGAGCACAGCCTGAAGCGCGCCGCGCTGTGGGACGAGGTTAAGGACAAGCTCCACAAGTCCGCCTATGCGATCTCCGGCGGGCAGCAGCAGCGCCTTTGCATCGCGCGTGCCCTGGCGGTGGATCCCGAGGTGCTCCTGCTGGATGAGCCTTGCTCGGCGCTGGACCCCATCGCCACCGCCAAGATCGAGGATTTGCTGTTTACCTTGAAAGACCAGTGCACCATCGTCATCGTCACCCATAACATGCAGCAGGCCGCGCGGGTCGCCGACCGCACCGGCTTCTTCCTGTTGGGAAAGTTGATCGAGTACAATACGACTGAGATCATTTTTAAGAATCCCACCAAGCGAGAGACCGAAGACTACATTACGGGCAGATTCGGGTAGAGCGGACGGTCGGAGGGAATTAGGGGGCTGAATTGCGACAATTTTCCGTTGAACTCGAGGAATTGCACGAAAAAATCCTGCAAATGGGCGGCTACGTGGAGTCGGCCATTCACCGCAGTGTGCGCGCGCTGGTGGATCGCGATGCGGAGCTGGCCCGCCAGGTGTTGCGCGACGAAGCCCGCATCAACCAGATGGAAATCGAGATCGATAATCTCACCACCCGTCTGTTCGCGTTGCGGCAGCCCATGGCCAGGGATCTGCGTTTCCTGACCGCGGCGCTGAAGATCAACACGGATCTGGAACGTATGGGGGATCTGGCGGTGAACATCGCGCAGCGGGCGCTTTCGCTTCTGGCGCAAACCCCGGTGAAGCCGCTAATCGATATTCCGCGCATGGCCCAGGCGGTCGAATCCATGCTCTTGCGGGTCTTGGATGCCTTCGTGAAAGGTGATGCCGACGTGGCGCGCGAGGTCCTGCTGGCGGACGATGAAGTGGACGCGCTGCGCGACTCGGTCTACCAGGAACTGGTGGCTTACATGCAGAACGACCCGACCACGGTGCCCGGCGCTGTGGACCTGATGTTTGTGGCGCGCAACCTGGAGCGCATTGCCGATCACGCCACCAATATTGCGGAAGATGTGGTCTTCCTGGTAAAGGGTGTGGACGTCCGTCACCACGCCATGGAAGTCAAGGACGCATAATTTTATCGTAATTTATACATGGCTGCCGTGTAAGACAATCCGGCCCCTCTTTAGATGCCGGCGTTAAGTCCTTCTACTTCTTCAACCACAGGACTGGCAGTTGTCTTGCTCTAAATGATATCAGTTGAAGTGGCGCGAACCGGCGGATCCGGAGTCGTTCTAAAGAAGGGCTCCATATCCGCCGGTTGCTATATTGGCCTCGCAGTTTCCGTCCGGATCCGACTATTCCGATCGCAGCATGGCAGCCGGATCGATCCGAACCGCCCGGGCCACCGCTGGCATTGCGGCCAGCAGTGACACCGCGAGGATTGTCACCGCCGGCAGTGCAAGCACGCCCACATCCGTCGCCTTCACCTCGAAAAGCAGCGTCTCAACGAATCGTATTGAGGCAATCCCCGAAATGATTCCGGCTGACAATCCCGCCAGCACCATTGCGAAGACATCCGTAATTACGCGGCCCGCGATGTCGGTGGCCTGCGCACCGATGGCTATGCGAATGCCGATTTCGCGTCGCCGCTGGAGTACCGAGTAGTCCAGAACGCCATACAGACCGACACCGGCGAGCGACAGCGCCACCACTCCAAAGAACAGCGCGAGCATCGATAGCAGCTTCTCGCGTCCGGTATGCTGCTCGATGAGAGCTGTCTGAGTTCGGATGTTACTGACGCGGAATCCGGGACGGGCACGCGGCACCTCCAGCCGTAGAGCGGATGCCATCGCCAACGGGTTTTGGCTAACGGTGCGAATCATGAACGTCGCCCGGCTATAGTCCGCTTGGAATAGGAAATAGGCAGTGGGCTTCATGGGCTCGCGCATATCCCGGTACCGCGCGTCGCCAACCAGCCCCACAATCTGATAGCGATCGCGGCGCCCCTCGTTCAGTACCACGTCAAACGACCTTCCCACCGGATTCTCCCCTCCCAAATACTGCCGGGCAAATGCCTGATTGACCAAGGCCGAGCCGGGCAATTTGTCACTGGCGCGCAAGTCCCTGCCCTCGAGCAATGGAATTTTCATCAGCTCCCGCCATTCCGGCGAGACACTGAGGAAGTAGGAGGCCGCGGGGCCTGGCGCGGCCCCATTGACCGAGATGAAGCCGTTCCAACTCCCCCCGGTCAGCAGGGGCCACTCGCATAGGGCCACTGCCTCCACTCCCGGCACCGCTCTGAGGCTATCGGCGACCTGACTCCAAAGGGGCTCCGCCTGTGGCTGCGGTGTCACCGTTTCCACAGTGAGAAGCCGCTCGGCCGCGAATCCGGTGTGTTGATGGGACAGACGGTCGGAAGTTGCGATGAAGAGTCCAGCCGCGAAGACTACCAGAACACAGAAGGCGACCTGGGAGGCGATCAGCAGTCGCATCATGCGTGCCCGCAGGTGCGGACTTCCGCCTTTCAGGGCACTCACCGGTTTCACTCTCGAAGCTCGCAGAGCCGGCGCCAGGCCAAATAGGATCGTGCACCCAAGGGCTATGGCTACGCCGAATCCAAGCACTCTCCAGTCCGCTGGAAGCATCAGTCGAACCGCATTTTCGGGCGTGCCGATCATGCCCACAACCAACGGCGCGGCCCACGCGCCGAAGCAGGCGCCAATGGCGGCGGCGAACAATGCCAGCCAGGAACACTCGATCACGACCAGTTGAACCAGACGCCAGCGACCGGCGCCGATAGAAACTCGCAGTGCCATCTCGCGCTGACGCGCGGTTGCCTGTGCCGTCATTAGGTTGGCCACGTTGGCGCAGGATATGAGAAGCACCAGCATCACCAGCCCACCGAGAACCAATAGCGCCGTCCGGTACCTTCTCTGTAATCCCGAAACGCCGGCCGATACGTGATTCACCTCGAGTCTTTGATCCCGTAACGGGTTTACAGAAAGCTTTGCCCGCTCTTCCACGAACGCTCGAAATATAGGCCGCAATTTTTCGCGCACCAGCGCTACGCTCACGCCCGGCTTCAGATGGACAAAGGTGAGGATCCATTGGTAATCGGAGCGGACGATCGCATTGTTCTTCATCATCATCGTGGGAAGGAAGATGTCCGTCACCGTCCCCGGTTCGGTGCCGGTGAAGGGCACCTCTGCGACGCCCACGATTTGATACACCTCATTGCCCGTCCGGAAGGTTCGCCCAACCACTTTAGGATCCTCTGCGAAGCGCCGTTTCCAGTAGTCGTAAGAGAGTACGGCGTAGGAGTGCGCGGAAGGTGTGAGATCGTCGTTTTCCGTGAATACGCGCCCCAGCGCGGGACGAATGCCGAACGAATGGAACATCCACCCGGAAACGTACTGTTGATACGCCTTCTCGGTTTCCTGATCTGCCCCGTAGGTAAGGTCGATGTGGTCGGCGTTCGAGACGGCAATCAACTCGGCCTGATCCTTTACCTGGGCCCGCATCTGCCGGAACATTGGATACTCGAAATTGTCGCTTGCCAAAACCTTGCCGTCCGGGCCGGCGACCTCCCTCGACAGAACATAGAGCCGCTCAGGCGCGGCAATCGGTAATGGACGCCACAGCATAGCGTCAATGAGGCGGAAGGCAGCGTCGCATGACCCAATGGCGAGAGCCAGGGAAAGGACGGCCGCAGCCGAAGTCACCTTTCTCTTCAGAAGCTGCCGCCAGCCGAAAACCGCATCGGCGTACAATGATTCGAGCCAAGGGATGAGCCGAATGTCGCGGCTCTTCTCGCGATGGGATAAGACGGAACCGAACGCGCGACGGGCTTCGCCGGGGTCTCGCCCCTCCGTAACTGCTTCCGCGATGTGTGACTGGATCTCCTCTTCGATGTCCCGGCTCAACCGGTCCCCACGAAACACATTTGCGATGCGCGACCAAAGCGGCATATTAGACCGTCCTTAACACCCGATTTACGGCGGAAGTGACTGTGTGCCAGCGAGATTCCTCATCGACAAGCTGTTTCTTGCCTGCCGCGGCCAGTTCATAGACGCGCGCCCGGCGACCCGTGTCTTTCGTGATCCACTCGGCATGAATCCGGCGATTTTCCTCCATCCGGTGCAGCGCTGGGTAGAGGGAGCCTTCATCGGCGCGAAGCACGTCCCCGGAAAACTCCTTGAGCGCGGACATAATCGCGTAGCCGTGGAGCCGTGGCCGCCGCGACAGAATCTTGAGAACGAGCAAATCGAGCGAGCCCTGGAGGGAGTCCGTTCTTGCCATACTATTAGATACTGGATATTGAGACGTCTGAGTATCGGAAGGGTTACGGGAAATCTTCGCGCCCGCTGAGCATGTCGCCACTGTCATCGGCGACGATCTGCCTTCGAAGATCGTGTTCGTCTGCTCCGATATGCGGGAGCCCTATTTGAAAGTCATTCGCGAGAACGCTTGCTATTCTCAAACGTGAAGAGCAGGTGATGCACTCGCGCATCGAGCCTATGCAGGAGATCGCTTACATTCCGCTGCCTCGGACTTGCTCTCTATCACTCACTTGGCAAATTACGCGAGCCGGAATCGACCTACGATCTCTTCTGCCGAACCCTATTTTGGGGCAGCCGGAATGCCAGCTTGCGTGAGCGCCGCATGCACCTCGGCCGGCCGCAGCCGCGTGGCATCGTATACCACTGTGAGGCTGTCTTCCGAAGGCGCCACCGTGATCTTTTGAATCCCGTATATCGAATAGGCGCCGGAGATGCGCGTCATCAACTCGTCGTCGAGGGCGTGTTGCAGGTGGAAGTCGATCTGGACTTTGGTCATCTCACCCCAGCATAGCTCGCTTTTCGTGGTACGTTATGAAACTTGCCGGCTCCACAACTGCGCCGCCAGCTCGGCTTGTTCGACGTCACCATGATCGTAATGGGCGGCATCGTCGGCTCGGGGATCTTCATCAATCCCTACGTGGTCGCCCAGCAGGTGCATACGCCGCTGCTCATTCTGGGCGTGTGGCTGATCGGCGGGGCGCTGGCCATGGACGGCGCTTTCATCTGGGCGGAGCTGGCCACGCGGATGCCGGATTCCGGCGGCCAATATATTTACCTGCGCGAAGCCTACCATCCGGGCGTGGCTTTCATCTATGGGTGGGTGCTGCTGCTGGTCACGCAGACCGGCGGGATGGCGGCGGTGGCCGTCACCTTCGCCAGGTACTATCGCGAGATTACGGGCTTCTCTGGCGGTGACGGGCCGATCGCCGCGGCTGCCTTGCTGGGCCTGACGGCCATCAATTGCCTGGGCGTGCGCGCGGGCAGCAACGTACAGAGCGTCATGATGCTGCTGAAGGCCGGCGCCATCGCGGCGCTGGTGGCGGCGGGAATCGTGTGGGGCGGCGGTGTGGTGCATCCGGTGCCGCTGCTGGATCGGCCGGTCTCCTTTGGATTGCTGCGGGCCATCGGCGCGGCCATGATCCCGGTGGCGTTCGCTTATGGCGGGTGGCAGACCTCCACGTTCGTGGCGGGTGAGATGCGTGACCCAAGGCGCGATCTGTCGCGCGGCCTGGTGGCGGGCGTAATCGGCGTGATCGCGCTGTACCTGTCGGTGAACTATGTGTGCCTGCGCGTGCTGGGGCCGGCGGGCCTGGCGGCGTCGCGCACGCCCGCATCCGCGGTGATGCGCGTGGCGCTGGGCGAGCGCGGCGCGGAATTCCTGGCGGTGGGCATCGCGGTTTCGACGCTGGGCTTCTTGAGCCAGGGCATTCTGACGGCGCCGCGGGTGTATTGGGCGATGGCGCGCGACGGGCTATTCTTCGAGCGCGTGGGCTGGCTTTCGCCGCGCACGGGAGCGCCGGTGGTGGCCATCGTGCTGCAAGGCGTCTTCGCCACGGTCATCGCCATTTCGGGGCGCTATGAGCAGATCCTGAACTTCGTCACCTCGGTGGACTTCATCTCGTTCGGGTTCACCGCCGCCGCGCTGTTCGTATTCCGCCACAGGGATCGAGGAGCACCCGCCGAGGGCATCTATCGCGCGCCGGGACATCCCTACTCGACGGCGGCGTTCGTGCTGACCTGTGCGGGGATTGTGGCCAGCACCATCGCAGCGTATCCGGCCAATAGCGCCGTGGGCCTGCTGATTCTGCTGGCGGGCATCCCCGTCTATTGGTACTGGAGCCGTGGGGCAGGATGATATCCTGTTGGCCGATTGGCGATCGGCGTTGTGGTACCATCCCAGCAAAGGAGCGCGCCAATGAAACGAATCCTGGTGCTCTGCGCAACGGCGGCGATGGCCCTGTCCGCGCAGACCCTCACTACGTTGCATACCTTCTGCTCACAAGGCAGCGGAGGGCATTGCCCGGACGGCGACGATCCCGAGGCTAGTCTCGTCCAGGCCACCAACGGGGACCTCTACGGCACAACCCTTGAGGGCGGGGCTTACAACTTTGGGACAGTTTTCAAGATCACCCCGGGTGGGGCTCTGACGAGGCTACACAGCTTCTGCTCACAAGGGCTTCCGGATTGCCCGGACGGCGCTTCCCCCAGTGCGGCGCTGGTCCTGGCCACCAATGGCGACCTCTACGGAACTACGGCGACTGGCGGGGCCAACGTTACTGGGACGGTCTTCAAGATCACCCCAGGTGGCGCGCTGACTACGCTATACAACTTCTGCTCCCAGAGCGGGTGCACGGACGGCGCAAACCCCACGGGAGGGCTAATCCAGGCCGCGGGTGGCAACCTCTACGGGACAACTTATAATCGCGGGGCCGCTGGCGGCGGCCATGGGACGGTCTTCAAAATCGCCCCGAGCGGGACGCTGACGACGCTATACGCTTTCACGGGCGGCACGGACGGCGGCCAACCCCATGGGGTGATCCAGGCCAGCAACGGGGACTTCTACGGGACAACGTCCTCCGGAGGGGTCGGCAAGAGCGGCACGGTCTTCAGCATTACACCGAGCGGGACGCTGACGACGCTGTATAGTTTCGGCGAACAAGGCGACTGTTCGGAAAGCTGTTCCCCCTCGGGACTCATCGAGGCCACCAATGGGGACCTCTACGGGACAACGTTTTATGGCGGGGTCTACGGCGACGGAATGTTCTTCGAAATCACTTCCAGTGGAACGTTCACGACACTATACTCATTCTGCGCCCTATCCGACTGCCCGGACGGCTCGCAGCCGGAGCCCGGACTCGTCCAGGCCACCAATGGGGACTTCTACGGGACAACGATGTCTGGCGGGGCAAACAACGCTGGGACGGTCTACAGTATTACCCCGGGGGGCGAGCTGACGACGGTATATAGCTTCTGCGCCCAGAGTGACTGCTCAGACGGCGAATATCCCGAGGCGGGGCTGGTCCAGGCCACCAATGGGGACTTCTACGGGACGACGACATTCGGCGGGCACACCGACTTCGGCACCATTTTCAGCCTGTCCGTCGGTCTTGGCCCGTTCGTAGAAACGCAGACCACGTCCGGCAAGATAGGCGAAGTGGTCGGTATTCTTGGGAACGATCTGACCGGCGCGACCGGCGTCGCCTTCAACGGCACGGCAGCCGCGTTCACCGTGGTCTCGCCAGCCTTAATCACGGCCACCGTGCCCACCGGCGCTACCACCGGAACAATCCAGGTTGTAACACCCACCGGCACGCTTTCGAGCAACGTGCCGTTCCGCGTGTTATAAAGGGCGGCGCCTCATTCGGCGGCCTTGCTAACGCGGAGCGAGCGCCTGCGGGGCAGGTTACCACCTGCCCCACAAGCAGATTCCAATGAGACACAGACATTCCGATTACATGCATTGGGCCAAGACCCAGAGCCGCGCGCGAGGGCATCTATCGCGCGCCGGAGGCCGGCGGAAATCCGTTGTACATTAGAGGCATGCAGACAGTCAGCGTAGAGATTCCCGCGGAGCTTGTCCGAGCAGCCGGATGGAACATTGAGAACCTCTCGGCCGAGGCCGTTCCGCTGCTTGCGCTGGAACTGTACCGGGAGGACAAAATCTCCCTAGGCAGGGCCGCGGAACTGTGCCAGATGGCGATTGAGCGGTTCATGGAATTCTCCTCGCGCCACAATGTGCCCCTTCACTACGGAATCCAGGATCTCGAAGAGGACCGGCGGACGCTTGAGCGGCTCGGTTTGTGATTGTCGTTTCGGACTCCTCGCCGCTCATCGCGCTGGCGCGCATTGGCCAGTTGAATCTTCTCGCCGAGCTCTACAGGCGAATCCTCATACCGCCTGAAGTGCACCATGAAGTCACGGTGACGGGTCATGGCCTCCCTGGCGCGGAACAGGTGCGCAGCGCCGCCTGGATTGAGGTAGTCGAGGTTCGCTCGCCAGCCGATCCCTGTATCGAGCGGGCGTCGCGAAGCCTCGGAGCCGGCGAGCGTGGCGCGATTCTGCTGGCGAAGTCGGCAAACGCCGACTTGACTTTGCTGGATGAATCGAAAGCTCGGCGCGTTGCCCAAGACGCCGGCCTCTCCGTCGTGGGCTGCATTGGCCTTCTTGAAGCGGCGTGGCGGAATGGCATCGTTCCAGACCTGCGCCAGGCTTACACAGATCTGCTGCGGCAAGGAATTCGATTGGATCTCAAGCTACTGCAGGCCAGCTTGGCGAAGCTCGAACTGACAGGACTGTGAAGAAGGCAGTTCCATAGCGCGAGGTATTTATTTGAGACACAGACATTCCGATTACATGCATTGGGCCAAGACGCAGAGCCGGGCGCGCTTCAACCTGGCCACCAGCGGCGTGGGATCGTTCCCGCTCGCGAAACTGCCGCACGTGCCCGCGCTGGAAATCAATGGCGACAGCACTTATGGCTACGCGCCTTTGCAGCAAGCCATCGCCCGCAAGTGCGGCGTCGATCCGGATTGCGTAGTGGCCGCGGCCGGCACGTCGATGGCGAATCATCTGGTAATGGCCGCGCTCATCGATCCGGGCGACGAGGTGCTGATCGAACATCCGGCTTACGAGTTGCTGGTTTCGGCGGCGCTGTTTCTGGGGGCGCGGGTGAAGCGGTTCGCGCGCGCCGCGGAGAACGGCTTCGCGCTCGATCCGGCGGCCGTCCGCGCCGCGCTCACGCCCCGCACGAGGCTCATCGTAATAACGAATCTGCATAATCCTTCGAGCGTTCTCGCGCCGGATTCCACGCTGCGTGAGGTGGGCGATCTGGCGCGCAGCGTGGGCGCGCACGTCCTGGTCGACGAGGTGTATCTGGACGCGGTCTATGAGAACACGCCGCGCACTTCGTATCACCTTGGCCCGGAGTTCATCGTGACCAACAGCTTGACGAAAGTGTACGGGCTGAGCGGGCTGCGCTGCGGATGGATTCTGGCGCAGCCGGATCTGGCGCGCGCCATGTGGCGGTTGAACGATCTGTTCGGCTCAATTCCCGCGCATCCGGCGGAACTGCTCAGCGTAGCGGCGTTCGAAAACTTGGATTTAATCCGCAAGCGGGCGCGCAAAGTCGTGGAAGGGGATCGCGTGCTGCTCGGCGAATTCCTTCGCCGGCAGCCCGCCGTATCCGCGCCGCGCACCGCCTGGGGCACCACTGCTTTTCTGCAATTGCACGGCGCGGACGTGGAACCTCTGCTGGCGCGGCTGCGCACGGATTACGAAACCACCGCCGTGCCGGGCCGCTTCTTCGAGATGCCCGACCGTTTCCGCATTGGGATGGGCGTGAATACGGAGATGTTCGGCGAAGGCTTGCGCCGGCTCGACTTAGCTCTGCTCTCCTGCCGCTAACTCACTTGGCCGGCCAGAATGGCTCGGCCGTGGCGATGAATTCCACGGGCACCTCGCTGACGAAGCCTTTTAGCCATTGCGCGCAATCCTCCATGCCGGCCTGCTCGGAGGGAATGTGTCCCAGTATGATCAGCGCTTTGTGCTTGCCCTCCGCCACGGCATCCGCCCCGTATTCGATGGTCTCCCATTCCAGACCCTCGCCCATCACCAACACTTCCACATCGTCGCGCTGCAGCGTGTGACGTTCGCCGGAAAAACCCGGATAGCCCGGATTGAGGGCAAGCTTGGTCACCCGCATGGAAGGGTCGCCCACCACGCGCAAGGTGCGAATGCCGAGCCGCTCCTTGATGCTGCTGGCAAGCTGGTCAAGCGTGGTCTCAGGGATCACAAACAGGTGGTCGTCACTCGGATTCCGGAACTTTTCCCAGCCCAGCGCGCGGATCATGCCGGTTTGAATGCCATCCGGCTTGCGCATATGCCAGTGGTCGTGGAATCGCCAGACCACCAGGTGGTGCTCTGCGATGAACGCCTGCTTGGCGGCTAATACGGCGTCGTTCTCTTTGGCCAGCGCGGCAGTCTCGTCCTGGTGACCGTAGAAGGCCGGCTCGTGCGTGATAATCAGGTTGTCACCGGCGGCAGCCGCGCGCCGCAGCACATCGTAGGTCGCCATCATGGTGGTGGCGATTCCCGTGACGGGGGTGTCGGGATCGCCCGCTTTGAAGGTATCGACGGTCTGCGCGCGCCACGGGACGCCGACATTCTTCTGGATGCGCTCGATCACCTGGCGGGCAGTCAGACGATTGGTCTGGGCGGGGGCGGTGGAAACACTGTGGAGCAACGCCAGAAGCGGTAGGGCAGCGAATCGTGTTCTGATCACGCCCTGATCGTATCAGAAGTCCAGTTCCACCTTGTCGATAAAACACCAGCCCCAGTCCTCGCCCGGCTCGAGCGAGCGCATGATGGGGTGATTGGTCTTGTGGAAGTGTTTCGTCGCGTGCTTGTTCTTCGACGAATCGCAGCAACCCACGTGGCCGCAAATGAGGCACAGCCGCAAGTGTACCCAACTATCCCCCATCTTCAGGCATTCCTCGCAGCCGTGTGTGTGCGGGGAGACTTTTTGTATCTGGTTGGTGTGAGTGCAGCGCGTCATGGCGTAGCTCCCGAAGGTGTGGCTCCAGATGGCAGCGGCAGCCGGATCTGAAAGCGGGTGTCACCGGGAACGGATTGGACGGTGATCTCGCCGGAATGCTCTTGCAGGATGCGGTGGACCGTTTCCAGCCCCAGTCCGGTGCCTTTGCCCACACCCTTGGTGGTGAAGAATGGCTCGAAGATATGCGCCTGGACTTCCGGCGGGATGCCCGGCCCGTTGTCGGCAATTTCGATCAGCATGCGATCCAGCTCGCGGGCCGTGCGGATGCGCAGTTCGCCGTGGCCCTCCATGGCGTCGATGGCGTTATCGATCAGGTTGGTCCAAACCTGATTCAGCTCGCTGCCGCGCGCGCAGATCTTGGGCAGCGTGCGGTCGAAATCGAGCTTCACGGCGATGCCTTGCTTCATGCGGTGCCGCAGCATCAGCAGGGTGCTTTCCAGGCCGTGGTGGATATCCACTTCCTGGTCGGGACCCTGGTCCATGTAGGTGTACTCTTTGATCGCGCGCACCAGATCGGAAATGCGGCCGGTGGAATTTTCGATTTGCTCGAGCAGCGTGCCGATGGTGAGCGAAGCGGCGATGCGCGCCAGGAAATCGGGCCAGGCTTCGGCGGGGAATTGGGCGGACACGCGCTCGAACCAGGCGGCTTCGCAGCCCGCATCCACCAAGGCCGGCGCCAGGTCCCAGGCGTGCGGGACGCCGTGGCGCACCAGACACGCGGCGATGGCTTCCTCGCAATCGCTGCGTTCGAGCGAATCGAGCGGTGTGGCCGCGGCGGGACGTTCGGCGAGTTCTCGCTCCAGGGCGGGCACGGCGGCGCGCTGATCGGCGGAGAGCGCGTGCGCGTCCAATCGGGCGGCGGCTCCGCGAAAGGCTTGAAAAGCATCGCGGAGGCTCGAGACAGCCCGGCGCGCGGCCGCCGCCGGATTGTTCAATTCGTGCGCCAGGCCGGCCGAAATCTTGCCCAGCGCGGCCATCTTTTCCTGCTGGTCCTGCAGCCGGGTGAAATCGCGGATGCGGTCCGAAAGCAAGCCCACCAGGCGCGGGCCCAGCACCGGCAGGCGCGCCAGCAGTTCGGGGAAGCGATCCGCGGGGAAGGTCGCGCCGCGCGCCTGGGTCACGGCGCGGAAAGTTACCGGAACGTGGGTCATGCGCGAGTAGGGCAGCATGCCCCCCACAATCGGGCCGCGGAAGTTGCGGGATACGGCATCGCCGTTGCCGGATTCGCTGCGAATCCGCATCTCACCCTCGAACAGGATCAGCATGCGGTCGGCGGGGGCGCCCTCCCGGATCAGGATCTCGCCGGGCGCGAGGTCGACCGGGGTCATTTGCGCGGCCAGCCAGCCGAGGTCTTCGGCCGGCAGATCGGCGAAGACCGGAACGGTGCGCAACTCTTCGGCAAGTGTCATGGTTGGAGGGCGGGCTTGAGCCCGCGCGGGGCTTGAGCCCCGCGGGCTTGATAGAGAAAAGTTGCAATGCCGCCGGACCAGAATATATGCGAAGCTATCGCAGGCGATTGCCACACATCGATGCGCCGGGAGCGCCCACATTTGTAACCTGGCGGCTTTGGGGAAGCCTTCCGCCTGAGCGGCTGCTTGACATGGCGAGGAGTGGTCCGTTGTATCTGCGGCAGGAGGAGATTGCGGCTATGGTTCAGGAACAACTGCGCAAGGCCGACGCTGGCGGTCTTTGCGCCCTGCGTGCCTTCGTGATCATGCCCAATCATGTCCGTTTGCTTTGTACTCCGGTCATCTCTTTGCCGGAATTGGTGCGGCGCGTCAAAGGTCCGACCGCTCACCTCGCTAACGGACTGTTGGGAAGGCGCGGGGAGAAGTTTTGGCAAGAGGAGTATTTCGATCGAATCGTGCGGAACAACGATGAGTTTAGCCGGATCCGCCGCTACATCGAGTGGAATCCGGTGAAGGCCGGGCTGGTTGCGCAGCCTGAACAGTTCCGCTGGTCCAACGTCTGGCGGGGCTAAAGCCCCGCGCGGGCTTAAGCCCGCCTTCCATGTCATACGGCCGCCTTGCTTAGATACTGGTGCACGAATTGGATGGCGATGGAGCCTTCGCCCACCCCGGAGGCCACGCGCTTAACCGAGCCGTGGCGCACGTCGCCCACCGCGAAGATGCCGGGCACGCTGGTTTCGAGCAAGCCGGGGTCCCGTTCGAGAGTCCAGCCGCGGGGCGGTTTGCCGTCGCGCATCAACGACGAGCCGGTCAGCACAAAGCCGTGCTCGTCGCGCGCCACGATTCCATCCAGCCAATCCGTTCCCGGTTGCGCGCCGATGAAGGTGAATAGCGCGCCGGCATCCACGCGTTCGCGCGTGTTGGTGAGGCCGCATTCGATAGTGATCGCTTCCAGATGGTCCGCGCCGTGGACCTCCGCCACGGATGTCTGAAACTCCACCTGTATATTCGGCGTACGGGAGATCTCGTCGATCAGATACTGCGACATGGAGGCGGCCAGCGACTTGCCGCGCACCAGCATTACCACGCGCCGCGCGTAACGCGAAAAGTTGAGCGCCGCCTGTCCCGCCGAATTGGCGCCGCCCACGATATACACATCGTCGTCGCGGCAGGAGAACGCCTCCGTCGAACCGGCGCCGTAGTAGACGCCGGCGCCGGTCAGGCGATCCATGCCGGGCACGTCCAGCTTGCGCCACTGGACTCCGGTGGCAATCAGCAGCGCCTCGGCGGAAATCTCGCTGCCGTCGGCCAGGCGTACGATCCGGTACGGATCCTGTATGCGCAAACTGACGGCTTCCTGCGGCGCAAGGATTTCCGCTCCGAAGCGCCGCGCTTGGGCCACGGCTCGCCGCGCCAAGTCGCCGCCGCTCAGTCCCGATGGAAAACCCAGGTAATTCTCGATGCGCGCGCTGAGGCCGGCCTGCCCTCCGGGAGCCTCCCGCTCCACGATCACGGTATGCAATCCCTCGGATGCGCCGTAGACGCCCGCCGCCAGGCCTGCCGGCCCGCCGCCCAAAATGATCAGGTCATAAGATGCCGCGCCGGCGCGGGTATTGAAGCCGATGCGCCCGGCGACTTCCGCATGGGAGGGGTCGGGCAGGCAGCCGCCATCGGTGAGCAGCACGGTGGGGAAGTGCCGCTGTTCAAGCGTCAACGTGTCCAGCGCGCGGCGCACTTCCGGATCGCGATCGGCCGTCTCCACGTCCAGCCACTGGTAGGGCACCTGGTTGCGCGCCAGAAACTCGCGCAATTCGTAAGCGCGGCGCGACCAGCGCGTGCCCAGCACCCGCATGCCCTCGAATGGCGGGCGGTACGCCCCCAGCCAGTCTCCCAGCAGATCGTCCAGGACGGGGTAGAGGTTTTGCTCCGGAGGGTCCCAGGGCTTGAGCAGGTAATGATGCAGCTTGATTTCGTTGATGGCGCGGATGGCCGCCTCGGTGTCCGAGTAGGCGGTAAGCAGCACCCGCTTGGCGTCGGGGAAGGACGGGATGGCGCGCGACAGAAACTCGATGCCGTTCATCTGCGGCATGCGGTAATCCACCAGGAAAAGCGCCAGCGGCTCTCCGCGCTGTTGCAGCTTTTCGAGCAGGGCGAGCGCGGCCGGGCCGGAACTGGCCGAGAGGACGCGATAATTGGCGGCGTACTGGCGGCGCAGGTCGCGCTCCACGGCCTTCAGGACTTCGGGGTCGTCGTCAATCGTCAACAGGACCGGCTTTGCCATGGGCAGATCAATCGCTGAAACCTTAGATGCGCGCCAAGCGGCAGAAGTCGCAGGGGGATACAATGTGCTTGGATGCCCGAAGTAACCGGGGTCGTCGAAACGTGCTTGTACGTGGACGATCTGGAGCGCGCCGCCCGATTCTACGAAGACATTTGCGAGTTCAAAAAGCTGATCGGCGACGAGCGTTTTGTCGCGTTAAGCGTGGCGGACCGCAATGTCCTGCTTTTGTTTCGTAAAGGGGCGACGCTGGAGTCCATCCCGACGCCCGGCGGCGCGATTCCGCCGCACGACGGCGCGGGAAACAACCACGTGGCGTTTTCGATTCCGGCCGCCGCGGAAGCCTTCTGGCAACAGCGGTTGCAGGAGCACGGCGTCGCGATCGAGAGCGCGGTGGACTGGCCGCGCGGCGGCCGCAGCCTGTATTTCCGCGATCCGGACCAGCATTTGCTGGAGTTGATCACGCCGGGGTGCTGGTCGATTTATTGAAAATAACACCTTTACTTCACCAGGGGTTCAACTCGAAACCCGCGCCTTATCGTAGCCGCTCCGGTCACGAGTGACTACCGTCAGATCATGCTCGATTGCGGTTGCCGCGATGATCAGGTCGGGCTGCGAAAAAGTGTGCCCAATTTTGCGACCTTCCTCGACCAACAGGCGCCATCTGAACATGATGTCTTCGGTGAGCGGGAGAATCCGGTTCTCGAACATCGGCCTTACCTTGTGGTTCAGCCAGCCGTCGAGTTCGACGCGGCGAGTTGGATCGGTTACGAGTGCAATCCCAAACCGACTACGCTGATATACAGGTCCTCCAGCGGGCAATTGTTCACGAATGCAACAACCTTCGGCTCGGGCCTCGGCTTTCGCAATTCGGACAGGACGTTCGTATCGAGGAGCCACGCCAGCTACAGTACGGCGTCCCGCACCGGCATGGGTTCACGGGTTGGTTGGAGGTCGATGTCTTTATAGGGCGAGGCCTGCATGGCCTCGACAAGCGCGGCGCCTGATTTCGCATGAAGGGCGGCACCGTTGGCCTCTCCCTCGAAATAGCGCGTCAGCACGTCCAGCACGATCATCAGGGTTGCGGCCCTGCTTGGCGGCGGAGTGCGTCAGTTTCGCTTCAAGGTCTCCGGTGACGAGCAATTCCATGGCGGCGGCCTCCTTCTCTCATCGTAACGCCAATTCACACCGGGTGAACCCAGGGCGCGCGGTACGGTCGCGCCAGCAGCCGGTTGGCGGCTTCGTCCCCTACGATGCGCCCCGCTTGCGGGTCCCACGCCAAGGTCCGGCCGACCTTCATCGACAGGTTGGCGAGGATGCAGCTTGCCGTCGAGATGTAGCCTTCTTCAATATCGGCCACCGGCTTCGAGCGCGCATCGATGGCGCCCAGAAAATCCAACATGTGATGCCGGATGGCCGGCGCCACGTGCCTTTCCAGGCCCTCCTCGGTCTTGTCCACCGGGTATTGTTCCAGCTCGTAAGTGACATCCCGATGGACCGCGCCTTTGCCGCCCTCGGGCACGAAATCATAACTGTAGACGCTCACCTTCAGCGTGCCCTTGTCGCCATAAAAGGTCGAGCTCCAGGCGTAGTTGGGGTCGGGATCGGGCGCGGATCCCCAGGTGCGATGCTGCCACACCACCTTCAGGTCGTCGTAATCGAACGTGGCGGTCTGGGTGTCGGAGATGTTTGCCTTAGACTGCTTGTCGATCAGGATGCCTCCCTCCGAAGAGACCCGCTTGGGCCAACCCAGACCCAGCATCCAGCGCACCATGTCGAACATGTGGATACACATATCGCCCACGATGCCGTTGCCGTACTCCATGAACGCGCGCCAGCCCCGCGGATGCACCAGCCGGTTGTAAGGCCGCATGGGCGCCGGACCGGTCCACATGTCGTAATCCAGATTCGGCGGCGGCTCGGTATCCGGCGGATTTTCCGTGGTGCGCATGTGGTAGTAGCAGCACATTTCGACCAGACCGATCTTGCCAAGCTTGCCTTCCCGGATGAAACGGTCGCGCGCCTCGATAATGTGCGGCGTGCTGCGGCGCTGCGTGCCCACCTGAACCACGCGCTGGTGCTTGCGGGCGGCGGCCAGCATGGCCTGGCCCTCGCGAATATCGACGCTGACGGGTTTTTGCACGTAGACGTCCGCGCCGGATTCGACCGCCGCGATCATGGCCAGGGCGTGCCAGTGATCCGGCGTGGCGATGAGCACGATGTCGAGGTCTTTCTGCTTGAGCATCTCGCGATAGTCGGTGAAGGTGCGCGGTTTCTGGCCGGAAGCCTGGCGGCTGGCGGTGAGGCCGGCGGCGCGGGCCAGCATCTGCTTGTCCACATCGCAGAGCGACACTACGTCTACCGGCATCACCTGAATCAGCCGGAACAGGTCGGTCTTGCCGTACCAGCCGGGGCCGATGACCCCGACGCGTCTGGGCTTGCCGCTCGAGTAGCCGCTGGCGGACAAAGCCAGACCGGCGGCGCTGGTGTAGAGGAATTGACGGCGATTCATAAGGTGAGTATACGACGCGGCAGCTTGTGGCAGGCCCTCGGCCTGCGGCGGCCTCTCAGGCCGCCTTCTTCCAGTCCAAAAGTTGCGATTTCGGGCGAAAGCGGGGCCAGGGGCCCCGCGCGGGCCGAGGGCCCGCCCCACTATTTGCGCAGAAATTCGCGCTCCGGGAAAAGGATGCGGCATCAGGCGTCCACGCTTGCAGCTTCCTGATACAGCCCGATCAGGTTGCCAAACGGGTCGCGGAAGTTGGCGATCCAGGACGTGCTATCGGGCGCGTCGCGGCCCGGCGCATCGACTACTTCGCCGCCATTGGCCGCCACCAAAGCCAGCGTCGCATCGATGTTGTCGACCCAGATAGAGGGCAGCAGGCCGGCTTCGCGGGAAGGGGCGCGGCCGGTAAACCAGGCACCGCTCACATTGCCCGTGGCGTCGTCAAAGGAGGGATGCTCGGTGTCCCGGTGGCGGATGTTCCAGCCGAAGACGCGCTCGTAGAACGCGGCGGACTTGTGGACGTCGGCGGCGGGAATCTGCAGGTAACAGAGGCGTGGGCGCGGCAGGAGCGCAAGCCGGTGCTGGATTCGCGACACCGCGGCGCCCCAGGCTTCGGGCTCGACATCGGCTACCGACTCGGTGAATACCCAGCGGCGGCCTTCCAGGTCTTCGGCGGCGTACTGCCTTTCGCCAAAAGGCTTGCTGTCCGGCGCCATCAGAATGCGCGCGCCGAATTGTTTGGCGCGCTGGCAGTGTGCGTCGATGCCCGCGACCCGTACCATCAAAGGCTCGGTGCCTTGATTCGGACTCGCAAACGGCTGACCGGTCAGGATGACGGAGCCTTCGCCGACGGCTAGCTGCGCATGGTGGATGGTGCCGTCGGGCTCCGGCGGGGTGCGCAGGCGTTCGGTAAAGCCGAAGGCCCCGCGCAGCCAATCGATGGCTTTGGCGACATCCTGGTAGATCAGGGTGGGGACGATTGCGCCCGGCGGCGCGGATTGGTTTTCGATCATGATGTTCCCTAGAGATGCATTGTACTGGAAAGACGGCCCAGCGGGGCTCAAGCCCCGCGCGGGCTGAAGCCCGCCCTCCATTGCCTGTAACATTTCACGGGCTTTGAAGCATCGTATACTTAACAACATATGAACCAGGAATCCCCGGCCGCCCTCGACCCTGCGGCTCCCCCTAGGGTTGTTGTGTCCAAGCCAGCTCCACCTCCGTCCAAACAGGGTAAGGGCTGGGTCTGGGTCTTCATAGTGGCGCTATTGGCGGCGGGCGGATATTATTACTGGTCGAAGAAGAACCCCGCTCCTGCCGGCGGCGCGGGAGCGGGCGGGGCCGCGCAAAAGAAAGGCTTTGGCGCAATACCGGTGGTAGCGGCGAAAGCCCGGCGCGGAAACATTCCGGTCTACTTTACCGGACTCGGCGCGGTAACCCCGATCTACACGGTGGAAGTGCAAAGCCGCGTGAGCGGCGAATTAACGAAGGTCTATTTCAAAGAGGGAGAGATGGTGCATAAAGGCGACCCTCTGGTGGAAATCGATCCGCGGCCTTACGAAGCGGCGTTGGTGCAGGCGGAAGGCCAACTGGTGCGCGACCAGGCCTTGCTCGAAAACGCGCGCATCGACCTGGCGCGTTATAAAACGTTACTCACGCAGAATGCCATTCCCGAACAGCAACTGGCCACGCAGCAGGCCCTGGTCACCCAAGACGAAGGCATCGTGAAGACAGACCAGGGGATGATCGATACCGCCAAGCTGAATGTGACCTACAGCCACATCACTTCTCCGATTACGGGCCGTATCGGCCTGCGCCTGGTGGACCCTGGGAACATCGTGCAGGCGCCCTCCTCGAGCGCCCTGCTGGTGATCACGCAAATCGACCCGATCAGCGTGATTTTCACCATCGCCGAGGATCAGCTTCCGGTGGTGTACCAGAAGTTTTCGGCCGGGCAGCACTTGGCGGTGGACGCGTTCGACCGCTCGTCGAATACCAAACTGGCCACGGGCGTGCTAGCTACGCTGGACAACCAGATCGATCAGACCACCGGCACGTTGAAGCTGCGGGCCAACTTCGACAACAAAGACAACAAGCTGTTCCCCAACCAATTCGTGAACGTGCGATTGCTGGTGCAACTGAAGCAGGGCGTCACCCTAATCCCCACCGCGACGGTGCAGCGCAATTCCCAGATGACCTACGGGTTTCTGGTGCAGGCCAACAACAAAGTGACGGTGCGCCCCATTACCTTAGGCACCACCGAGGGCGACGATTCGGAAGTTACGTCCGGCCTGGCGCCCGGCGACGTTTTGGTGATGAC
>Ga0181534_10000465_pt1 | contig 28293 bp, 29 predicted proteins | sample PEATcosm2014_Bin_37_FD_119758 | JGI IMG/M metagenome (GOLD analysis project Ga0181534, IMG submission 119758) | Peatland microbial communities from MTU Mesocosm Facility, Houghton, MI, USA - PEATcosm2014_Bin17_10_metaG | ecosystem: Environmental > Terrestrial > Soil > Wetlands > Peat | place...
GAAATCCCGCCAAGTGCGCGGGATTTCCACTTTCCCACCGCCACGACGGCGGCTGGATGATCTATCAAACCGGACATTTCACTCGCTCAGAAAACCGGACATCTGCACTTGCTAAGAACATGAATTCACTTGGAGCCGTGTGCCGAGTGGCCCATCTCTCAATTCTGATGCGTCCTCAGAACCAAGAACCAAAGACAGGAGAGTCCGGCAGACTCGCTCCCCAGATCGCGGGGGCGGTCTGCGAATGGAAAAACATGAGCTGGTGAGGCCAGCGTTCGGTGCTGTCGCCGGCGTATCCCTGCCTTAACCTCATGTAGATGTAATACATCTCCCCTGGTTCCATCGCCGGCAGTTCTTTCTTGTCGACGGCAGCGGCGATGGTCTCGGTCGTCTGAGCTTGCGTGCCTCCCGCCAGGATCAAGCCGGTTATTTGGGTGATGCGTGGAAGGTAGGAACGCGCGGCTGCCGCATTCAAACACATGGGGACCCGCACATTGGGATTCCAAAAGTCAGCATCAACCGCGGAGGTCCACGAACGCGCCACGATACACACGAAACCGTTTTTGCCTTTGACCGCTGTCTCGAAACCATGACGTCGAAAAACCAGTATCTCTGCATCGCGCGTAATGGACTCCGGCGCCGCACTGCGCGCCAGGGCTATTTCCGCACCCTGATCCGTCATGAGGTATTGGTCGATCGGAGCCGTCTTTTGATAAGTTGTCGTCGCATCCTGTGCCGTCGCCGGGAACGCCGTACCGAGCATGGCAAGCAGCGCGAAGCATTTGAGCGCGGTTGCGCCAGCCTTCTCTTTCCGCATTGTTCTCCTCCTAAGAGTGGGCTAAGTCGGCCCATTCTTGCCTTCACTCTCTCGACGAACGGCCGGACGGGAATTCTACAAGCTATCCAAAAAACTTTGCCGGGTGCACCATCTCTCGATTCTGAGATATGGTCCACCCGTCGTTAATCCAGGATCATGCCGGGCTAGCTAAGCCCACGAGTTTGTTAAGCTTTCTCTATGACAAATTGGGCGCTGTATACGGCAACCACACGAGAAATAGCGGTGAATGTTGAGCCGACTTATCTTGAGGCGAGATCGTCGCCGCATAGCTCGCAGTATTTTTGGGCTTATCGGGTGATCATCGAGAATCAAGGACGGGAAACGGTGCAGTTGCTGACCCGGCACTGGATGATCACGAATGCGCTTGGCGAGTTGACCGAGGTCAAAGGTCCGGGCGTCGTCGGAGAGCAACCGGTTCTCAAGCCGGGAGAGAGCTTTGAATATACAAGTGGCGTGCCGCTCAACACGCCGTCGGGGATGATGGGCGGGGCTTACCAGATGGAGAGTGAGAGCGGTGAGCGTTTTGATATTGAGATACCGACGTTCTCGCTGGATCGCCCGAACCAGGGCGTATTGATTAATTAAGAAACAGAGATTATGGTTAGGGATCGAGAATCAGGGTTCTAGCATCGCCGGGCGCCCCATTTCTTGCTTCTGAGACATGGGAAACCTCGATTCTCGATTCGCCGCGGGACTGGAGGCACTCGGCTATCTGCAGTCCGTAGAGTAACGTTTGAAGCCAGTGGGTTGAGAGCAAGCACAGCCACTGAGTCAGTTGCATTAGAGCGCGCCTTACCAGTTTAGGATCAATACTCGTGGTCCCGTGGCGACAATTAAAATTGACGACCGAGGTAGACGCATGTTTGGTTGGCAGTGGGAGAGTTTTGAAGAGATTATCAAGAGCTATGCGCCAGTGGTGAACGACCACGGTCCTTTGGCGGGACCAATTCACAGATTTACCATTCGGCGTGACAGTGACCTGAGCATTCGGATGGAAACGGAGGCACCCGGGTCTGCGAACGAGCCTCAGTCATCTCACCCGGCTGGCACCGTCCGAATCAACGACGACCGCGTCACCTTCCACACCGATTTAGGGCTCGAATTAGAGGCAATTGGAGTTCAGCCCGCGCGTACCAATCGGCACTTTGAAGGCATTGCTCCTGGTGTGACCACGCAAATAGTTAATATTCACCGACTCGTCGGAAAGCTCCCTGGTTCTGAGACTCCTCGTTATGCGATCGACTGGCTGGAGAATGTACCCTCACAATACCTTTGGTGCGACAACATCAAAAGCGAGAGTTCTGATTCGAGCAATGTCGTTCTCGGCGGAGTTCCTTCGAATCGCCCCAAATTTGAGATTAAGGGTAGCTCCTCGGGCGGCGGCAGCGGTTGGGCGGCAGCGGGATTAGAGGTGGACGGACTACAGCTCTATCTCTGCGATCTGGTAGAGACAAAAGAGACGCACGCAAAGAATCCGGGCTGCATCGTTTATGTTGGCTTGCCCACCGACGAGTTTCGCAACAGGGTTCGCCGCTGCCTTTCCTATGCATTCGGGAGCTACTTCGTCTACCTGGGAATCTCACGGTTTGATGTGGAGTGGCACACGACAGATTTTGAAGCAATCTCTCCCTATAGCATGCGCGGGCAGGCCATGATGTTACCTCCGATGCCGCCAAGTCCTCTCGGCGGCCCACGGGGGTTCTGGGACATTGACGCGGACAGACTTTCGCGTATGGTGAACGTTCTCTACACGAAGTACGATGAGTTGAACTTCGGTGTCGTCAGTTGGGCCTACTGGCATGCCGTGACCGCAACACCGCACATTGCGGCGGTCCACTTTGGCGCGGCTCTTGAGTCCCTCCAACGTGCGTTTCTCTGCTCGTCTTCCGTTTCGGCGTCCTCGACAGTTGTGGACGAAGAGGCTTGGGGCAAGATCCGCTCTGCGCTAGAGACCGCCCTCGCTTCTTTGGGATTGCCTCCACAGACCCTTGAAACTTTCAAAAACAAGGTCAGAAATCTCAACTCACGCTCTCAACACTCGACCAGCAAGGGCTTGATTGATGAGTTGGGGTTGGTGCTGAGCAGCCGGGAGAAACAGGCCCACAATGCTCGGCACGAGTCTGCCCATGGGAAGGATGATGAGGTTGATGTAGAGTGGATTCGCGATCTCAAGCTGCTGCGCGTCCTATTTCACCGCATACTGCTCGCCATGACGCAGGCAAACGACGAATACTACGATTACTTCACGATGGGAAACCCGATTCGCAAAGTGAAGGAACCTGTGCCGGGGCAATGAACACGCGATGACCGTTTGCATCATTTCAATCGATCTTGAAGATGGCAAGGTCCAATGATTTGGACCGACTTATGGCGATCAGTAATGGAAAGTCAACGTCGCAGAAATGACGTACGATCATATAGCCACCTGCTGCCACGACGTTGTTTGGGCGTACCATCGGGCCGTCCTCGCGCGGATCGGTTATCGGCGGGTGGACTTCCGGCCGATCAGTATCCTGATGTCGGCAAGGAAGAATGAATCGACGTACATCCCGCACCGCAATAAGACCAACAGGTTGAACTACGGAGCGCGGCACCTTCACGGCTCATCGTTGTAAATGCCGATCTCCAGTTTGCCGCCCTCCCTTTGACGGGCGCGGAACATGCCGGGGGTATTGAAACTCCAGGCCAACTGGCCATCCGGGGTGAGGGCGATAACGCCGCCGTCGCCGTGCAGCGCTTCCAGCTCCTTGTGAATGACTTGATCGGCAGCCTGCTGCAACGAGAGACCCTTGAACGCCACCAGGTTGCAGACCTCGCGCGCAACGCCCAGGCGGATGAAATACTCCCCGGCGCCGGTGCCGGAGACGGCGCAGGACTGGTTGGATGCGTAAGTGCCCGCGCCAATGATGGGCGAGTCGCCCACGCGGCCAGGCATCTTGCCTTGCAGGCCACCGGTGGAAGTGCCTGCGGCGACATTGCCCAACCGGTCGAGCGCTACCACTCCCACGGTGCCGTACCGGTGTGCATCCGGCGACTCCTCAATCTGCGCAGTTGGCGCGGCTGGTCCTTGCGGAGGCGCGCCTGCCGGCCGCGGCGGCACCGGCCGGCCCTCCTTCTTGAGTTGATTGACGAGCGATTGCCAGCGTCTCTCCGTGAAGAAGAAACTGGGGTCTACTTGCTCCAGGCCGGCTTGCACCGCAAAAGCGTCGGCCCCCGCTCCAATCAGCATCACGTGCGGCGACTTCTCCATTACGGCGCGCGCCAGGCTGATGGGGTGGCGAGTGCGCGTTACTCCAGCCACTGCGCCGGCCTTCAGGTTCGAGCCGTCCATAACTGCCGCGTCCAGTTCGTTCTTCCCTTCCGCGGTAAAGACCGCGCCCCGGCCTGCGTTGAAGAGTGGATCGTCCTCAAGAATTCGGATTGCCGTGTCCACCGCATCGAGCGAAGAACCGCCCTGGTCGAGCACCTTTGCGCCCGCTTCGGTAGCCTGCGCCATTGAGGCGCGATAAGCGGCTTCTGCTTCCGGAGTCATTGACGAGCGTTTGATGACTCCCGCTCCGCCGTGCACCTCGATTCCCCAGTGCCCAGCCGCCAGTTTTGACGGCTGCTGGGCCAACAAGGAACCCGAGGCTCCAACGACCATCCCCGCCAAAACCAACACTGGCAATGCGTTCTTCATCACTCTGCTTCTCATAGCCCATCCCACCTGCAAGATGCTTCTACTGCCGCACAACCACGCCGCCCTTCATGACGAAACTGACGTGTTCTACCGCTGAAATATCCTCGAGCGGATTGCCGACGACAGCTATAACGTCAGCCAGGTATCCCGGCTTGAGCTGGCCGATCTCTTCCCCCCAGCCGAGAAGTTTCGCTCCGTGAATCATGTCCGCCTGCAGAACGGCCAAAGGCTTCATGCCGTAGCGGACCATCAGTTCCAGCTCGCGCGCTTGGGTGCCGTGCGGGAAAGGGCCGACATCCGAACCCACCGCGAAGGGAATGCCGGCGGCAACCTGACGCTTGAACTCGCGAATCTTGTAGTCCAGCAGGGCACTCTCGCGCGCGGCTGCGGCAGGCGATGGGGCGTGCTGCGCGAAATACTCGAAGATGGCAAACGTGGGCACAGCGGGGATCTGCTTGTCGCGCATCAGACGCATCGTCTCATCGCCAAGCTGGGTAGCGTGGTCGATGGAAGCGACGCCGGCCTGGGCAGCGTAGAGTGTGCCGGGTTCGCCCATGGCGTGAACCGCAACAACTGTACCTAGGCGGTGCGCTTCTTCGACAGCAGCGGCCAGTTGCGCCTCAGTGTACTGGTAGGGAGTGTGCAACTCTCCGTTGATCAGACAGTCCGGCCCGGTCTCGTAGATCTTGGCAAAGTCGGAACCCTCCTTGTGCTGGGCGCGCATCACTTCGACGAGTTGGTCGGCGGAGTTGGCGTAGTCAGCGTTCGAAAGAACGTGTTGGGCGGGATTGAAGTGAATCGCGTCTTCGTGGCCGCCGAGGATGTCGATGGCGTTGCCGCTCACACGCAGGCGCGGCCCCAGGATGAGTCCCTGATCGATGGCGTCGCGAACCGCGGTGTCGGCAGAGCCTGCGCCCTCTGTCCCCATGTCGCGCTCGGCGGTGAACCCGGCCAGAAGGTCGGCCTTTGCGGCTTGCTCGGCGAGAATGGTGCGCCAGGGAACGGACTCCTCGACCGTTTGCAGGTCTTCAGCGCCGGGATGCAGGAAAAGATGAACGTGGGCGTCGATCAACCCCGGCAGCAGAGTAGCGCCACCAAGGTCGATTATTTTTGCGCCCACGGGATGATCCACTGATGTGCCTACCGCGCGAATGCGGTCACCCTCGACAAGAATCTCGCCGGGCTCAAGGAAAGTGCCGGTGTCAACCTGGAGAAGGCGGGCAGCGTGGAGCACAATCGGGGCCGATGTGGGAGTCGTTGGCTGCTGCGCGCCAGAGACAGAGGCAAGAGGCAAAGCCACGGCGAATCCAGACGCAAGAGATACCAAAAGCATCGAACGAATATTCAGAGAGAAACTCGTCATGGATACGACTATGCCGCATTGGTTTCGGTTTGTCGATGCTCTTTTCGCAGTGCGACTAAGGTCAACGCGCAGCGGCGGCCTGCTGCTTGGTCAATTCCTGCTCGAAAGTCTTTTGCGCGTCAGAGACGAAATCCTTATAGCCTGCCGGGTCGATGAAGACGCGGGGACCATCCTGCGGATAGCGCTCCAGTTTCGTGAGCATGTCGAAATACACGCCGTGCGCTCCAAGAAATACATCGCAGGGCAATGCCCGCAACAGGGCAAACGTATGTTGGAAATCCTGAGCTATGCCGGGATAGCTGACGGGGTGGCTGGGCGTGGCGGCGAAGTGGTACTCCGACCAAAAGGTTACCCCTCCCACGATGACGATGTTGCGCAATATTCCCGCCGGCTCCCCTGGGAGATGTGAGCGCATGGTCCACGTAGTGCATCCGCGCGTGTGGCCGCCAGTCTTATGTGCCGTCAAGACCACGCCTCCAAGGCTTACAGTGTCTTCGTCGTGGAGAACCCGGTCCACATGGACTGGGGTGTAGCCGGGGACATTGGGTGAGGGCGCCAGGAAATCTGTTCGCGCGCCGGTCTCAACCACGCTCACGTCGCCGTCCATCACCATGTTCTGGGCATGTGTCTCGCGAATCACCTCGGCCGCACCGCCCATGTGATCGAAATGCGCCTGACCATTGAGCAGGATCTTGATGTCGGTCCAGCGAAAGCCTAGCTTCTCCACACTCGCGCGGATCTGCGGCGGCGAAGTAGCGAGGTTGGCATTGATGAGGATATTGCCCTCCGGAGTGACGACCAGGTAGCTGGCAAGGTCCTGGCTGCCCACGTAGTAGAGGTTGTCAGCAATTCGGAACGGGGCGATGGGAGTGGTCATCGAGAGGCTTGTTTCCGCAGATGCGAGTGCGGGTGCACAAAAGAGGAGGAGCAACACACGGGAAAGAGAAGCGCGCATTTTCCATATATAGCATGAATACAAGAGATTGAATCGCTGTGATGATACCGGAGGCCCAGAGCCGTCTTGAGCTTGTCGAAGGATAGGGCAGGCTCTCCACCCCCACACGAAGACCTGTCCGCAGGGACTCTTGCCTGGGGCGCCCATCTTCAGTGACGGATCGAAAGAGGAGCTACCCACCCCCGTCTATTTGGCAACAACCGGAAAAGAGGCGGTTACTCTTGTTCCTCAATGCTTGCTGCTGGAAGAGGATGTAGCTCCGGCGACAGCCTCATCACCAGACACTTTGCCGCGCCTCCAGCCTTGAGGAACTCGTCCAACTCCACCTGAACCACGTCGAAGCCGCGACCGCAAAGAGTGCGTTCAAGTTCCGGGCTGATGCGGTTGAGCACGATTGTGGTCCCAATGTTGACGGCGTTGCATGCAAATCGAACCGCATCCATCTCGCCGACGGTTATGCGGCGCTCCGGCGAATAGAACTCTTCGATCCTGGCCAACGAGACCGCATCGAACGCCTTAGGAAAATACAGAAGCGAACCATCATTGAGCGGAGCGAAGCAGGTATCCAAGTGATAAAACCGCGGGTCAATCAGGTGCAGCCCGGCAACTTCAGCCTCCCAAAGCGACCGCAGAAACCCATGGCTCGTCTGGCGAGTTCGTGGGCCGTAGCCCACCCATAGCCGCGACCCGTCAGAGGAGAAGAGCGCATCGCCTTCGCCCTCAAACGGCGTCTCGCGGGGCAGGTCCACAACCGAATAACCGGCACTCGCAAACCAGCGGCGGAAATGCTGCTCCTCCTCCTGGCGCTCCGGATGATAGAAGCTGCTGATGGCAACGATGCCCCCGCGCGCCAAGCCGGCGTTCGCGGTAAAGACCATGTCGGGCGAGCCTGCAACCTGCTTGATGAGATGAATGTTCGCCAGCGGCAAAAGAGCGTCGTACAAGACCTTCCACTGCTGCATGGCGCGAAGTTGCGAAGAGTTTCCCAGGTTGCCTCGCATCCAGGGATTGATGACGTAGGAAACCTCGTATAACTTCGGCATGCACATCAAGAGCGCTGGAGTCTCAGGAAGACTTTTGATCATCGCTTCAATCTCACTCTCGATCACAGACTCGGCTTACATCTCTTTCTCCGCCTCTATTGGGAGCAGATCTCCCCTTTCATCAAGATCAGAGCCAGTGGAGCGAGGCTCGTCCATTTGCCAAAGGTAACCCATGCTGTCGGTACAGGGAATTGCGTCGCAGACCGGCGGGGAAGCCTTGCACTCCGAATTGCCTGATTCGGCTGAACGATTCACTATAGCATTTGTTTTTAATGCGCCCCGCCGGTGGGGCCAAGCCACATGCTCAACCTGCCTCAATAAAATCCGCAATTTAGACTATCCTTCGTCTGCCCCAAAAATAAATAATTAAATTCCGTTCTGATGTCGATTCGGACCCACCCCGTTCGACGTATCAGCAGAGAGCCAGTACGAAAGTGGGCACCAGCGATCCAACTGCGCTCTCCATTTGAGTTCGCGGGTTAGCCGGCAAATAGCTGAACCCGAAGACAAGCCACCCAAGCATCGCTCAACCCAAAGGAGATTCCGCAATGCGATTCATGGTCATCGTCAAAGCAACCGCAGAGTCAGAGAAAGAAGGCGCCCTCCCCGATCCGCAGCTCATGGCCGAGATGGGCAAGTTCAACGAAGAGCTCATCAAGGCTGGCATCGTGCTGGCCATGGACGGCCTCCATCCCAGCCGCAAAGGCGCGCGCGTCAAATTCTCCGGCAAGTCGCGCACCGTCATCGACGGCCCCTTCACCGAGACCAAGGAGCTCATCGCCGGCTTCTGGCTCTGGCAGGTCAAGTCCCTCGAAGAAGCCATCGAGTGGGTCAAGCGTTGCCCCAACCCCCATAACGTCGACTCCGAAATCGAAATCCGTCAGGTCTTTGAGATGGAAGAATTTGCACCCATCCTCTCCGAAGAGCAGATCCAGTACAAAATAGCGAAACGGGCTGAGCTGCCGTATCAGACCGCCAACAAATAAAGCGAAACCAGAGTCCGAGTCACCGGACGGGTTTCGTGCAAAGCTGCCGAAAACGAATGAACACCTCCTTTCTTTACTTTTGATAGAATGTAAAGAAAGGAGAGTGTCGTCTTATGGAAGCTACGCTCAGTAGTAAAGGGCAGGCAACGATCCCCAAAGCAGTTCGTGACCGCCTGCAAATCAAGCCGGGGGACCGATTCAAGTTCTTCTTCCACCCGGACGGCGTGATCATTCTGCCTAAGATTTCAACTGTCGGGCTCAAAGGCATGATTCCAAAACCGGCCCAACCGGTATCTCTTGAAGAAATTGATCGGGCGATTGCAAAAGGCGCAACCGAAAGATTTCGGCGAAGAAAATGATCGGTCTCGATACGAATCTCCTGCTGCGCTACCTCGCGCAAGACGATCCAACGCAGTCCGTCCGTGCAACGGAGATCATCGAACAGCGCTTGACCGAACAGGAACCGGGTTTCGTCAGCCTCGTGTGCATCCTTGAAGTTGTGTGGGTTCTCAGAAGCCTTTACAAGCGTTCGCGGCAGCAGATCGCGAACGATATCGAAATGCTGTTGGCGGCGGATACACTCGATATTCAGAATGAGCAAGAGGTCTATACCGCCGTTGTTTCGCTCCGCAATGGAATCGGAACATTCGAAGACACTTTGATCGGCTCCCTCGGCCTCTGGAGAGGTTGTTCGGCAACCATGACCTTTGATGAAGATGCCGCAAAACGGCTGCACGAGTTTCTACTGGCATGATTTTTTGAGCATTCAGCATGCAGATATAGAGTTGGTTTTCTGTATAGCTACTTGAGGCGGCGAACGCCGGCCATGCGCCCGAATGCCTTATCAAAGGTAATGATCTCACTGGCTCCGGACTCCAGGGCGACCTCTCGAATCAGGTGATCGGCAAACCCAACCGCGCCTTTGCGAGAGGCTTCCAAAGCTCTCCATGCCAGAGCCGGCGACTCGACCAGAACGCCTCGCGTCTGCAGCAGGCCTTCGATTGTGCTCAGAACCCTTTCCCGCTCCCATCTGCCGCGAAGCACCCATGACAGCTCGGCCAGAACAAGGAGCGAAACAAATACGCCGCCCGCGGAACGGGCCGCAGCAAGAGCAGAACGTGATTTCGTGGTTTGCGCCGGATCGTCGTTCAGGTAGGCGCGCGCCCATACGTTGGTATCGGCGGCAATCACTACCAATTTCTCCTAGCTTTCGCCGCGTCCATTTCGTCAAAACTCATCCGGGGGCTCATCCGGCTGGCTGCTTCACCGCCCAGGTCCGCTGCCTTCCAAAGGTCCTCAAGGCCATACAGCACTGGCTCCAACCGGACAGCGCCGCTGGCAGGAATACTAAAGCGGATACGGCTCCCTGTTTGGATTCCAAGCCGCCTCCGCAACTCCTTCGGCAACGTTACCTGCCCTTTCGAGGTGACAGTCGCTTCTACGGCAGTATCCGTCTCTTGAACGGTTGTGTTCATGACTCACCCTCCTTACATTATAGTCACTATTTCCTTACTTATCAAGTGGACGGGTCTCCGATTTGTGGGGGGGCCTGACGCTGCAACTCGATTCCCCTTCCCCGGTCCCCAAAGGCGAGGGACCGGGGGGCACCGTCAACTTGATAGAATCCCTTTTGACACCGGGGCCACCTGCCGATAAAACTGCGATGAATGGGGCACAGACTTACTTATTTGTGAAGTTCAGACGGATGGCTGGATCGTTGGGTGGGCCACCTGTCGGGAATGCTATCCGAGTGGCTCATCGCTCTCTGTGTCTTCCCACTGTGCGCCACATGCCTCGCAATGCCAGACCGCTTCGCGTGGAGGCACCGGAATCGACAGGAAATAGAGCGCCACAAGTGACCGTCCGCGCTCTGTCCCGTCGCCCAGTGTAATCTCCGCCGATCCGCACTTTGGGCAGGTCGGCTGTATGTACACTTCTTCCTGGCCATATGTGATAGTTCCCGGAACCGCCTCCTCCAGGATCTCCCGTGCAGCCGCTTCATCGCGCTCATCGACCTGCAATCGCATACCGCCCACCAGATTGGAGTAGAACCAAACCATCCGCACGAGATGCTCATCTGCAATCCAAGCTGGAATCCCCGCCGATTCCAGCAGCGAACGTCCCACGAACGCCTCTGTCAGTTCTCGATAGCACTGCACCGTCACCAGGCGACGGAACTCAGGTTCATGTGCCTTTTCCACCAGCGGCGGCTCAAGTCCACGCCGCGCAAATTCCGCACGCAACGCCACCTGTGCAATTTCCAGCAGCCCATCGTAGGAGCGAGCCAGGTCCATGAGTTCCATCTCACTCATCTGCTCATACTGCGCCGCCAGCTCTTCGGGACTTGGTGTCATGCACTGAAATCCTAGCAGGTATTGGGAACTGTGCCCCGTTCATCGCGGCGTTATCGCGATGAGCGGGTTCACGGATGGAATGTGGAGACGGACTCCTCCTTACCCTGTGCCCCCGGTCCCGGTGAGATCTCCAGACCATGCTGAGGGTGCCCCCGGTCCCTTGCCTTTGGTGACCGGGGCGGAAGCGCCTCGGGACATTTTTACTTCAACTGCCGAGTCCGCTCGTGCTATCGCCTGCTTCGATTTTTCAGCCGCCGGACTCCAAAGGCATCCAGCTTGGGGTCGGTGCTGAGAACGGGAAGATGATGCTGGACAGCCTGGGCGGCAATCATGCGGTCAAAGGGATCGCCGTGCTGGTCGTCGAAGCGGGCGGCGCGCAGCATTGACTCCGGCTCCAGAGGGAGAATTGTGTAGCCGAGGCGCTTCTCGATATTCAAAATCAGGTCGCTCTCGAAATCGACCGCCTCGGGAAGTTTGCCCAACCGGACTTTGAGGCTGATCTCGTAGAGCGAAGCTGCCGAGACGACGATCTCGTTGTTGATGTCTTCCATCAATTCCCTGGCCCATGGTTCCATGAAGCCGGGGTCAACTGCAGCCCACAGTAGATAGTGGGTGTCGATGAGAAGCCTCAATCGAGTTCCCCGCGCCAACCCTTCAATTCAGATTCGGGCAGTTCGTCGAAATCGGCAGGGATCTCGAAGCCGGGCTGATAGAACATGCCAAATTCCCGCTTCTTTTTGGGCTTGAGAGCAACAATCTCGGCTACTGGAGTCCTGGCGCGCCCGGTGGTCAAAACGATCTTTTCCCCCCGCTGCGCCCTTTTCACCAGATCGGAAAGTTGAGTCTTCGCCTCGAACATGGTCGCTTTCACCATTGCCGCCTCCATACTGCTAACTTAATCTTAGCTAACATATTACCGGCGTGCAACTCATACCGCTGTTATGGTGTCGCCTGCTTTAGTTTTTCTGACAGCAAATCCTGCTCGCGCCTGTTTTCCGTCATTGCGATGGCGCGCTGAATCTCTTCGCGAGCTTCAGTGAATCTGCCCAGCTTCAGGAGCAGGTCTCCTCGCACACTGGGCAGCAGGTGATAGTTGGCCAGCGCAGGCTCAGCCACGAGAGCGTCGAGCGCGGCAAGCCCTGCCGCCGGCCCTTGCGCCATGCTGACGGCTACCGCTCGATTCAGCCCAATGATCGGAGATGGGCTGATCTGGAGAAGAGCGTCGTAGAGAAGAACAATCCGCTCCCAGTCGGTCTCCGCGGCAGTGCGCGCCCGGGCATGACAGGCTACGATTGCCGCCTGCAACGCGTAGTTCCCCGCCCCGCCGCCCAGTTTCTGCGCAGTATGAAGCGCGGCCATTCCTCGCTGTATCTGGTCGTAGTTCCACAGAGACCTGTCTTGCTCCAGCAGCAAAACGGCTTCGCCATTTTTCCCCTTGCGCGCGGCGGTACGCGAGGCCTGCAACTCCATCAGCGCCAGGAGACCGTAAATCTCCGGTTCCCGAGACTCTGAGGGGAGAACTCCGACGAGGATACGCCCCAGCCGCAGCGCGTCGTTACAAAGTTCCTCCCGCATCCACTCCTCTCCGAAGGTCGCCGTATATCCTTCGTTGAAGATCAGGTAGACGACGGAGAGTACGGACTCAAGCCTGCTGCGCAGCTCGTCTGCGCGCGGGAGCTCGAAGGGAACCTGGGCCTCGGAGAGGATTTTTTTGGCGCGAAAGATTCGCTGGCCCATGGTCTTCTCCGGCACCAGAAAGGCCCGGGCAATTTCAGCCGTGGTGAGGCCGCCAATACAACGCAACGTAAGAGCGATGCGTCCTTCAACCGCGAGGATAGGATGGCAGGCGGTAAAGATGAGGCGGAGGACGTCATCGTCAATGACCTGGTCCAGGCTTTGGTCCAGTGCTTCACCGAGCCGCTGCTGTTGAAATTCAAGCTCTCGCGCTATCTCGCCATGTTTTAGTTCCAGCATCCGGCCACGGCGCAGAGAGTCGATGGCGCGCCGCTTTGCCGCTGTCATTAGCCAAGCCGCGGGCTTTTCCGGAATGCCTTCTTCCGGCCACCGCTCAAGGGCCGTTACAAGCGCGTCCTGAGCGAGTTCCTCCGCGATGCCGATGTCGCGGGTAACGCGGGCAATGCCGGCGATGAGCCGCGTGGACTCGATCTTCCACACGGCCTCAATCGTTTTGTGAATGTCGGTCATGGCTTTTGAACTGCCTCATTCGGAAGCTCCTCGAAATCTTCGGCGGCTTTCTGCACGGCTGGGGGGAATCGCTCCTCTCGAAGATCTGGCGTACTTCGATGATCTCATTATTGGACATCGGTGCTCGCTTGGCCTATTCGATCGCTTCTTCCCGCGAGCGCGCCTGAATGATCCAGTAGCCCCCAATAGCCTCTTTGGTTTCAGCGAACGGCCCATCTGTAACCGCTGCCTTGCCGTCTGCATAGGCAACACGTGCCCCAGTCGAAGGGGGCAAAAGCCCATTGTGCCCGACACTTCTCTGCGATCGAAAAAATCTAAGATTGCACACGGAATGACGGAGTAAAATCATCCGCATGTCAGAGACTGCAAACCTTTCGGCCTCGGTCGCACCCTGGCTTTTCGTTCGCGACAGCATCAGAGCGGTCGAGTTTTACCAAACGGCATTTGGAGCCAGCGAAAAGTATCGTCTCGAAGAGAGAGGCGGTGTTGTGGCGAGGCTGGCTATAGGGAGTTCCGAGTTCTGGGTCGGCGACGAATCACCGGAGCAGAACAACTTCAGCCCCGACTCGCTCAGCGGCAGTACATTGCGGATGATCCTCACCGTCGCTGACCCGGACGCCGCATTTGCTCAGGCCTGCCAAGCTGGTGCACTGGTAGTCCATCCAATCGCTGAAGGGCATGGGTGGTGCTTAGGGCGAGTGGTCGATCCTTTCGGCCATCACTGGGAAATTGGCCGCCAGATCACTCCCTGAATCGCGCATCGCGATGGAGCAAATATAAAATCATTCCCGCATTTCAGGTTGCGCCGAGGTTAAAGCGCGCTCATCTGCCTCAATTCCAGCCTGCCGCCCGGGTACGATAATCTAAAAGATGAAAAACGACTTTCCTTCCCCCGGCGGGTGAATCCCTTGATTGTTGAAATTGAAGCTCTGACCAAGGTCTACGAGGCCAAGCAGCGCGTAGTCGCTGTCGACGGCGTCGATCTGGAGCTCAAGCAGGGTGAGATCTTCGGCCTGCTCGGCCCCAACGGCGCCGGCAAAACCACCACCATATCCATTGCCACCACGCGCGCGCTGCCCACCAGCGGCACGGTGCGCATCGCGGGCATTGACGTGGTGCAGCACCCGGCCCACGCGCGCCAGCACATCGGCGTCGTCCCGCAGTTCAATACCCTCGACCGCTCGCTGACTGTCTATGAAAATCTCTACTTTCATTGCCGCTACTTCGGCTATAGCCATTCGAAATCGAAGGCCCGCGCGCTCGAATTGCTCTCGCAGTTTCTTCTGAGTGAGCGCAAGGACGCGTATCCGCAGGCATTGAGCGGCGGCCTCGCGCAGCGCGTGCAGATTGCCCGCGCCATCGCCCACCGGCCCACGGTCCTCTTTCTCGACGAGCCATCCGCTGGACTCGATCCGCAGAGCCGCATGGCCATGTGGACAGCCGTCGAGGGGCTGCGCAAGGAAGGCATCACCGTGCTGCTCACCACTCACTATATGGAAGAGGCCGACGAACTCTCTGACCGCGTAGCGATTATCGATCATGGCCGCACATTGGCGCTCGGGTCGCCCGAAAAGCTCAAGCAGACCTTCGGCGCGCACACCATCTTCAATCTCAAACTCAAATCGCAGGACGGGCTCGATCCGCTGATTGCTCAGATCAAGCGGTTGGAAGGCGTGGTCAATGCTGAAGTAATTCCCGACGGCCTGCGTGTCATCGCCGCCGCCTCCGACGGATTGTTGGCGGATCTGATTTCCGCCGCCTCCGGAAATGGAGTTCGTGACCTCAAGATTAATGAGCCCAGCCTGGAAACGGTATTCATCGAGCTAACAGGGAGGGACTTGCGTGAGTAACAGTCAAGTGTCAGAGATTATCGATCAGCGATCAGGAAACGGAAAGCTGGCCGAGCGCCTAGCTCCCCCCTACAGCTCAGGAATTTTCTTGAAGTCATTTTTTGGACTCTTCCTGCGCGATCTCCGTGTGCTCACACGCGAGATTCTTCCCTTCATGCTGCGCGTGGGAATGCAGCCGCTGCTGTTTCTGTTTGTGTTTACCTTCATCATGCCGCATATGGCGGGCGGCAATCCGCTGGCGATGGGCGCGGGCCACTCCTTCGGCGAAGTGATTCTTCCAGGGCTGATGGCCGTGGCCATTATGTTCTCCGGCATATCGGCCGTGGCGCTGCCGCTCTCGGCGGAGTTCGGCATTACGCGGGAGATTGATGACCGCGTGATGTGTCCGCTGCCGCTGTGGGCCGTGGCGCTGGAGAAGGTCTGCTTCAGCGCGCTGCAAAGCATGGTTGCCGCGCTGCTGGTTATTCCGATGGCTTATTACATCCCTGCCAAGCCGGTGCACGCGGATATTCATAACTGGTTCCTGCTTGCTCTGGTGTTGGTGTTGGCGAGTTTGCTGGCAGGCTCACTCGGCCTGGTTATCGGATCGGTCGTCAGCCCCAAACATATCGGGCTGGTTTTCTCGATTCTGGTTGTGCCGATTACATTCTTAGGCTGCGTCTACTATCCGTGGGCCAATCTCGGCGATAGTGGCCTACGCTGGTTGCAGATCGCCGTCTGCTTCAATCCGATTGTGTATATGAGCGAAGGACTGCGCGCCGCGGTCACTCCTGAGGTCAAGTCGATGCCATGGTTTGCCTTTGTGCCCGCGCTGCTGTTCTTCACCGCTTTGCTGGGCCGCATTGGCTTAAGAGGCTTTTTGCGCCGGGTGATTTCGTAACTCGTATTTGATCGCTGAGGAAGACTGATCTATGCGTCTATTTGGCAAAAAGATGAAGGCCGAGCATAAAGCCATGCTCCAGGCCGAGCGCGCCGCCGGCGCATTACTGCCCGAGTATCACCGCGCCACCCCTGAGTGCCCTCACCCCGAGCGCTGGAGCATGTACGACTCCATGACCGCTGAAGTCGAGGTGCTCGAGTTCCTCCGCACCCTTATCACTACCGTCAAGCCGGAGCTGATTGTTGAAACCGGCGCATTCCTCGGCGTCAGCACCCAATGGTTCGCGCAGGGACTCAAGATGAATGGCCGCGGACGTATCATCAGTTGCGAGAACGATCCGCTGGTCTTTGCCAAGTGCCGCGAAAACATCGACAATTCCGGCCTCGCTGATTGGATTGAGCTTCGCCAGGAATCAAGCCTGGAGATGAAGATCGATGGAACCATCGACCTGTTTTTTTCTGACAGCCACGTCCCGATCCGTGGTGAAGAGGTGCGGCGCTTTCTTCCGCAGATCTCGCCGTACGGGCTAATCCTGATGCACGACGCTTCCTCGCATCTCAAGCACGTTCGCGATGCCGCTCTTGAGATGGAAGCCGAGGGCCTTATCTCGGTGGTCATGCTGCCCACGCCGCGCGGCCTGGTGATCGCGCAGAAGCTAGACAAGCACACGATTGCAAAATAAATAGCGTTCTCGTCACTGCTACGTGAACCTGGATTAGGATTCAGAGATGCCGTGCAGAGTTTTTTAAAAATGAAACAATTGCGCTCAAAAAGAGCACTTAGCGGAATCTTTGATTTCAGGAATCAGAACCCCGCACTATACTGGATGTGTGGTAGTGTCTCCCCTATTCGCGCGGAAATCCCTGCTCCTCGTGCCTGCGCTGCTTTTTGCCGCAGGCTGCGGCGGCGGGTTGCCCGGCAGAACGGCAAATCCAGGTCTCACGCTCACTCCCGGCACAGCAGCGATTGACACCAACTGCACCGGGTGCAACGCCAACAGCGGGTCCGGCGTAGCTGCCGAACAGTTCCATGCCACGCTGACCAATGGCGAGGCCGCGGATGTCCGCTGGTCGGTCACCGGCGGCGACGCGGCGGGCGCGGGCGCCATTAATGCCGATGGCCAGTACACCCCGCCCAGCTATCTTCTTCATGATCGCGTACAGGTTGTCGTCACAGCGGCTCTCGAATCCGATCCCTCGGTAACTGCGGCCACCGTATTGACACTGACACCCGGGTTCTCTGCTCCGCTCACCCCGCAGAATGTAGCGCTCGGCGCAAACGGCTCGGTGACCATCAGCGGCGTGGTTGCCGAGGCCGGCGGCAGCGCCGAGATTCATTTCGCTCTGGCCAACACCGCGTCTGGAGAAACCAGATTCCATTCCAACGTTGAAGGCACCCTGAGCGCGCCCACCTGCCAGCGTGGCACACAGGCCTTTACCACCTGCTCGGTTACTTACACCGCGCCCTCTGCGATTGAATCTACCGGTGCAAGTTATGTGATCGCGACCGTCGGCAATGCAGAGGTGAAAGCCTCTGAGACCAGGCCTTCCCGTGTTACCAGCGAGATTCTACTCAACAGCGAGGGACTTACAAGCAACCCCGCAACCCATCAGTCAGAGCAGGCTTCTCCTATTGTTCTAGGCAGCTCCGGTGGCAATAGCAGCGATTACGATACAGCAGGCGGCACCGTCGCCGATTGTTGCGGCGGTACGCTCGGCGCTTTGTTAAAAGGCTCGGATAATAACTATTACCTGCTGAGTAACAACCACGTTCTCGCGCATAGCGATCAGGCCAGTCTGGGCGACGCTATTGTGCAGCCGGGGCTGATCGATAACAACTGCAATCCCTATGGGCCAGGAACCACCACCGTGGCCTCGCTGGCCGGCTGGCTTCCGCTTTCAAGCAGATCAACCAACGCGGACGCTGCTATTGCGCGCATTGCTCCCGGTGCGGTTGACTCGAGCGGCGCAATCTTCGAACTGGGCGCCAAGCAATCTGACGGAACCCTTGCCGCGGCGCCTCCGGGCATCAGCTCGACTGGCGGAAAAGGCGAGTCCGCTTCACTCGGCCTGCAAGTTGCAAAGAGCGGACGCACGACTGGCCTGACATGCGCTGCCGTTGCGGCAATTGATCTGGACATCAGCGTTGATTACTTTGAAGATTGCGCCGAAACCAAACCGTACCTCACCAAGACATTCACCAATCAGATTGCGATCAGCGGCAACGGCTTCAGCGATGCGGGCGACTCCGGTTCACTCATTGTCGACACTGCCAACGCCGAGCCGGTTGGCCTCTTCTTTGCGGGCGGAACCGACGGCGCGGGCGTGAGCCACGGAATCGCCAACCCCGCGCCCGATCTGCTCAGCGAGTTAGACAAGCAGTTCGGCGGAACAACTTATACCTTTCAGGGAACAGCGGATCATGGAGTCAGTTGCCTGAGTTATGGCGACAGCACTGTCAGTGCGGCGCAGGCACGCTCACTGGCCGACGCCGAGTTTCAGCGCGGACAACTGGCATTCTCAATCGCGCGCGGATTGGTGAATCCAGCAGTGGGGATTCTCGGCGTTGGTCTGGGCAAGAGCAACGATCATCCCGGCACTTCAGCGATAATCATTTACACCGATGAGAAGATGACTGTCCCGGTTCCGGCCTCGGTTGACGGAGTGCGCACACTGGCGATTGCCACCAATGCGCGCGCAGTCGCCCTTGGCTCCGCTCCGCAAACGCCGGGGTGGGAATCGTTGCCGGCTGCTACTCTCAAACAAGCAGAAGAGATCAAGCAGCAAGCTGCGCACATGCTGATGAAGGAGAATCCGGGATTCTTTGGCGTTGGCGTCGGACAGAGCCTCGATAATCCGAAAGAAGCCGCGCTGGTAATTTATGTCGATCGCGGACGGATTCCCGCGCAGCTACCCCAGAATATCGACGGACTGCGTACCCGTTACATTCTTATGGATCGGCTGCATGTTACCCGCTCCTATGCAACACCCGCGCAGTCCAGCAGCCACTGCCTTACGTTTCCGGCAGAGAACGGTTCGAGTGTTGAAAATATAATCAAGCCTCTGGAATTGAAACTCGACTGAGTTATCGGTCCATTTTCAGAGACTATAAAGCACTTACTGCGTCAGAATATACGCGTCGACACGCAAACCTACCGGCAGGCTAACTCCATGATCTAACTGAACGAGTGTCTCCAGGATTTTTGTATCTACTTTCTCTTGCGGCTCGTCGGTCTGCACATTCTTGTGGCCCAGTTGTCCGCCGACGCGAATCACATGGCCCCAGAATTTTTTCTCCCCATATGCCTGCGCGGTGACATAGACCTTCTGCCCTTCAGCCACGCGGCTTACATCGGTCTCATCCACATCGACGCGGACACGTAGTCCGTCGACATCGCCCATCGTAAAAACCGGGTCAGGCGTAACGCTGGAGTTCGTAATGCTTTCGCCAGCGCGGTGATGCTTGCGCAGAATGGTTCCATCAAAAGGCGCGCGCAGGAATGTTTTGGCATAAATCGCCTGATTCTGCGCCAGTTGCGCCTGAGCATATTCCAGTTGCGCCTTGGCCGCGGCGATATCTTCATCGCGCTGGCGGTCGTCGATCAGCTTGAAGTGCTGATTGGCTGCATCCAGCCTGGCTTTGGCAACGTTATACTCGCGCTGATAATTCTCCAGGTCTTCTTTCGAAATAACGCCAGCGTCAAACAATTGCTGGCGGCGATCTAACTCGCTCTTCGCGTTGGCTTCGACGGCCTCGGCTTCTTTCAACGCCGCAAAGGATTCTCTCCGCTCCTGCACGCGCGATCCGTTCAGGACTTTTTGATAAGCCGCATCCGCCTGATGCACCTGCGCCTTGGTCGCTTTCACCGAAGCCAGAAAATCATCGTTCACAAGAATGGCAAGCACCTGCCCTTTCTTTACATGCGCACCCTCCTCGACTAATACATCATGGAGTTTTCCGGCCAGCTCGGAGCCAATTTTCACGTCTTCCGAGTCCGGCTCAATCAGCCCCGGTCCGGCGACAACAGTCTTTGTTATCGGTCCCTGGTTAGCAATCGGCGCGGAGGATACTTTCTTGCCGCCGGAAATAAGCAACCAACCGCCACCTGCAAGAATCACCACACATAAGAGCAAAAGAATCATGTTTGTTCTGGATAACCTGATCTTCACAACCAACCTCCTGGGTCAGGGAGCAGCCTACGCCACTCGTCCGTCTTCAATGCGCACAATGCGATCGGCATAATCGATCAGCCGGTTGTCATGGGTCACAATCACCACAGCGCGGTTCTGTTCGTGCGCCAACCGCGCCATCATCTCCACCACCGTTTTGCCAGATTGCAGATCGAGCGCCGCGGTCGGCTCATCTGCCAGCACCACCTCCGGCGCCCCGGCCACGGCGCGCGCGATGGCTACGCGCTGCTTTTGTCCGCCGCTGATATCCGCGGGAAAGGAATTGTACTTCTCTTCAAGATTCACCAGGCCTAAGAGCCGGCGCGCTTCCTCTTTGGCTTGTTTGCTGCGCATTCCTTTGAGCTGCAGAGTAAGTTCAACATTTTCTCCGGCAGTAAGAGTAGGAAAAAGATTGAAGCCCTGAAAAACAAAGCCGATATGTTTCAGCCGCACCGATGGAAGCTGCTTTTCATCGAGTCCCGTAACGTTCATTTCTTCAAGAATGACCTCGCCTGAGGTCGGCCGTAGAATGCATCCCATGATCGATAACAAGGTTGTCTTGCCGCTTCCCGATGGACCCATTAGCAAAACAATTTCGCCGTGACTGACGGTCATGTCCACTCCGGCCAGGGCAAGGGTTCCCGTCGAGCCTTCTTCATAGCTCTTAGTAACATTTCGGACTGAAATTGCAACCGACACTTTTCCCTCGTCTCAGTTAGTGACTTATCCCTTGAAGACCATCGCCGGATCGAGTGTCATCAACTTTCTTACCGAGACAACAGCGGCGCAGAGGCACATGGCCAGCGTCAAAAAGAACATCAGCACCACGGTCTGCCAGTTCAGCACAATCGCCGCGCCGCCCATGCTGCCGCCGCGCACAACAAAAATGCTGACCACCATGCCGATGGCATAACCCATCACAGCGGCAATCGCCGCCTGAGTCATAATTACGCCGAAGACATAACTATTCGGCGCGCCCATCGCCTTCAGAGTTCCATATTCGCGGATGTGATCCATTGTCGTGGCATAAATGGTTTGCGCAACCACGGCGATGCCTACGATAAGTCCCAGCGCCGCGGCCATCAGCACCGCAACACCCGCGCCGGTCGTGAACATCCAGTAGTGACGTGTCATGCCGCTGAACTCAGCGGTAGTGCGAACATCGTTCTCCGGCAGGCGCGCCTGCAACTCTGTCCGCAGTGCGGAAATACTAACTCCCGGAGCAGCCTTGACTAGCACAAAGTTAGTTTGGTCCTCGGCAATCCCGGTAAAATCCTGCGCGTTTTTGAAGGTCGTAAAAACATACGGCGCAGTAGTAAAAGCACGGATGCCGTTGGTGAATCCGACCACCTTGGCGCGATAATCGCGTATTTCGAAATGGTCGCCTATTCCATTTGCCGAGAGCTTCTGCTTGTAGATTTCGTCGATGATCACCGCATTGGGTTCTTTGAGCTGCTGCGCGTCGCCGGCGACAAGGTTCCACGGCAATCCCAACGGTACATCAGGATTGATGCCGACAATCTGAACCGACTCGTTCCGGCCGTTGGGTTCTTTCCACACCGTCCAGCGGACAATGTATTTTTCCGCCTGCGCCACGCCGGGCGTGGCCAACACCTGGTAATACTTGCGCTCGTTGAAGGTCGCCGCCTGATCAATATAGACAGTGTTTTTCGCCGCGATCCAGAGGTCAGCGCCTGAGTGATCAATCACGCTCGAAGTCGAAGTGGAGAATCCCTGGAAGAGTCCTGACTCCACGACCATCAAGACCACAGAAAAAGCAATGCCGGTGAGCGTAACGGCCAGTCGTACCTTGTCGTGAAAGAGATTGCGGCGCGCTAGCGGCGGCATGATTCCTCCTTTACGAAGAGTCCGTTGCAAAGCGCGTCGACCATGGCGGTGGTGCGCAGTTCCAGTGGCCGCCAGGGAAGCCAGTCGTTGCACTCCATCGCTATCTGCAGCGCTACGACGCCGTGCAGGCCGGCCCACAAAGTCTGCGTCACCAGTTCTAAATCGGCTTGCGGATCGCGAAGCACGCCGGATTTTGCGGCAATCTCGACCAGGTGGCGGACCAACGCATAGGCATCCGTCTCGGGATTGCCCTTGATCTCCGCTCGCTCCGCGGGATCGTGAGTCACCGGCAGCGGCGTCATGAACATCAAGCGGTAGTGATTGGGATAGGCAACGGCAAAGCGTACATACGATTCACCGCACTGGCGCAGGCTCTCAATGGGGTCAGCGATCTGAAGCATCTCCCGGAAGACTTCGGCCAGCTTGCCAAAGTCTGCATAGCACAGATCCCTGACCAACGCGTCTTTATCTTTGAAGTACTGGTAGATCGTCGTCGGGGAGTACTCGATCTTTTCGGCAATCTTGCGCATTGAGACGCCATCGTAGCCAAAGGTGGCGAAAAGTTCGCGCGCCGCATCAAGAATCCGGTTCCGGACTTCGTCCCGCTCCCGCTCACGCCGCTCTTTGCTTCCCATCTCCAGAACACCATTATAAACAATTAACACTGTTAAATATAGTTTCTCTGTTTACTTTTGTCAAGAGCAATAGATAAGGATAAGACTCCATTTTTAGACGCGCAGCAGTGCGGAGCCTGGATCATAGTGCTCACTGCTTATCAATACTGCATTTGTCGGGTTTTTAGAGAGCGGCAGCTTCTTCGATCTTCCAGGAGCCTTCAGAGGTTGTGCCTGCCTGCTGCTCGAAATTGTCCGGAAGAAAAATTTGGAAGACCGTTCCAGAGGACTGGCCGGATTCTTCAGTACGGCTGCGCAGATGGATCAAGCCTTCATGCTTCAGAACAATGCCGTGGCTAACCCACAGGCCCAGCCCGGTTCCGGTGGTCTCCTTGGTGGTGAAGAAGGCCTCGAAGATGCGGGCGCGAATTGCCGGCTCCATGCCGCAGCCGGTATCGGCAATCGTAAAGCGAATCCCCTTCTGGTAGGGGGCTTGCCACTTTGAGGAGCGGCGGGCGCGGACCAGGATGCGGCCGCCGGAAGTGGAGGCGTCGATTGCATTGCCAATAAGGTTGGCGAAGACCTGGCGGATCTCGCCTGCAAAGCAGAAGAGATCAATTGAGGCGTCATACCCTCGATCAACCTGGATGCCGAAGCTCTGCAGCCGCCCTTGGCAGAGGCTGAGGACTGAATCCAGCAATTCGGCCAGATTGGCGCGGGCCGGCTGCGTGGGCTGGCGATAGAAGCGCAGGGTCTGCTGAGTGATCTCTGAAATTCGCCGCGCCTCGTGCTCGGCCTGCAAGACGTACTGCAGCGGCTGGCCTTCGAGCTGGCTGTAGTTGTGCAGCAGGAAAAGCAGGTTTGTAATCGCTTCCAGCGGATTGTTGATTTCATGAGCAATCGAGGCTGCCAGACGGCCGGTCGCCGCCAGCTTCTCCGTCTTGCGTAAGGCTTCTTCGCTGCGTTTTTGCTCGCTGGAGTCCAGAATGATGGCGCCCACCCAGCGGACCTGGCTGTTATTGCCGCGCACCGGATAGGCGCTGGCCAGCCAGGTCAAGGCGTGCTCGGGACCTGCACTGACCAGTTCCAGATTGCGCACAGCGGTACCGTTGGTGATGACGCCGATAATGGTTTCTTCCAGGCGCAGCGCGATGGGCTGGGGCAGCAGCTCTGGCAGTGTGCGTCCCAGGTGGCTGCTTAGCGGTAGTCCGCTCATATCTGCAAAGACCTGGTTGACACGCACCATGCGGCAGCGACGGTCAAAGAAGGCCAGGCCGATGGGCGCGTTGGCCAGCATCGAGTCCAGCAGAGAGAGCGTGTCATTCAGTCCTTCGCGCTGCTCTTCAATTGAAGCTACCATCTGGTTGAAGGTGACAATCAGGTCGCCAACTTCGTTATGTACGCCAACCGGCAAAGGGACTCTGACCTTGCGGTGCGGGGACTGGATCAGCGCCTTGGCGCCATCGCGCAAAACCTTCAACGGATCAGAGATGGTGCGGGTAATTGTCACCACCAGCAAAGCGGAGGCGAGAAGCCAGATGGCGCCAAATTCAATGGTGCTGGGAAGCAGGTGATTGATCTCTTCCCTGTCCCAGATGCGGTCTGCCTCGACCCAGGCATATCCGCGCAGTTGACCAGTGGCATAAACCGCTTTGACCGCCTCAAAGCGCCCGCCGCCGAGAGAAAATACCCGGGACTCGTATCCTTTTACCAGCCGAATTTGCGCCATCTCGGCTGGAATCAGAGCCGCCTCCACGGCTTCGCCGCGGCTGGCGAATGTGACAATGCCTGCGGGATCAGTGACTTTGGCCACCGTGACACTGGGAGCCTTGCCCATCATCGTGACGGCAAGCCTAGCCTCATCGGGACGCTGGGCAGAAAGCGCCTGGGCGACCTCGACCGCCGTAAACTCCACTTGGCTGATCAGACGGCTTTCGGTATGCTGGCGTACATCGCGGCGCAACTCGCGCGCCACCAACGCTGCAAAAAGAGTCAGCGTCAGGAGCATCAACAGCACCTGCCCAGCCAGCAATTGCCTCCGGATGGAGCGCGGCCACCAAAGCATGGTCAGAGTTCCCCCTCAGGAAGTCCCGCGATCCCAAGCCTAGCGAATCCAACGTGCTGTGTCACGCTGTTTCTTTGCCTATGGGAGAAAGGGAAGCTGCCAGAGCAATAGCAATCTGTTTGCCATGAAAGCGCCCGTTCTCAATGAATATCTCGCTGGTGCGCCCGCCCGCCACAATAACGCCGGCAAGATAGATGCCGGGCACATTGCTCTCCAGCGTCTCCGGATTGTAGACCGGCATCCGATCCTCGCCCTCAAGGCGTACGCCCGCCTGCTCCAGAAAATCGAAGTCCGGATGGTAGCCGGTCATGGCAAAGACAAAATCGTTGGGCAGCGTCTGAGTGCCCTGCGGAGTCGCGACGGTTACGGAATCCACGGCAATTTCAATCACCTTGGATTCAAAGTACGCCTTGATCTCGCCGTTCTTGATGCGGTTGTCAATATCCGGCTTGATCCAGTACTTCACATGCCGCTCGACCGAACTCCCGCGATGAATCAGCGTTACCCGCGCCCCGTGCCGCCACAACTCCAGGGCCGCAATCGCCGCCGAATTCTTCCCGCCGATCACCACCACATCGTTGCCGAAATAAGGGTGAGGATCGTCGTAATAGTGATGCACCTTGCTGAGTTCTTCGCCGGGAATGTTCATCGGGTTGGGCAGGTCGTAGTAGCCGGTGGAGAGTGCCAGCTTGCGGGCCTTCAACCTCCCGGCGCGGCCAAACCGGTCGGCCGTATGCACGATAAAGCCGCCGTCCGCGCCCGTCACCCGCTCCACCCGCCGGTACGTGCGCACATCGAGCCGGTAGTGCGCCGCCACTCCCCGGTAATACTCCAGCGCCTCGTCGCGTGTCGGCTTGGCGTTGGGGCTGGGGAAGGGAATGTTGCCGATCTCCAGCAACTCAGAGGTGGTAAAAAACGTCATATGCGCCGGATAGTGGAAGAGCGAGTTGCAGAGACAGCCCTTGTCCACCACCACCACCCGCAAGCCGGCTTTCTGCGCCTCAATCGCGCACGCCAGCCCGGTTGGCCCGGCTCCAACGACCAGCAGGTCATAGACAGCTTCTTCGCTTACGGTGGGAACTTGGTTCTGCACCGCTGCGGCAGATGGATCGCTCATCTTTCTAGCTTAGGGTATCGTTCGGGGCTGCCGCCAGCAGCCGGCTCACAAATAAAACCGACCAGGTAGTGCGCACGACGGTCGCCAGCCTCTCCAGCAGGCCTGCCGGACCACCGAAATGATTCGCCATGCCAAATCCAAACAGAAAAGCCATCATCGCAATCGCCGTAAAAATACTGTATGCGGCCCATCCGCGCCAGCACCGATTGCCTCTGAAGCGCCATGCGAAGAGAAAAAGAACGCACAGCGCCGCATTGAAGGCAATTAGATCGCAGACCAGGTGCGGCATACCGTGGATAAAGATGGCATCCCCTATTACACCCAGCCCGTCAAGGAACTGGAGTGCGGGAATCAGCACCGCGCCAAATCCCGGTCGCAGTTCGCGGCGCAGGCCCAGAGCGAATACGCAAACGAGAGTGCCCATGACAAAGAAATTGATCTGCTGCGCCAGTCCGAAGGGTGTAAGCTCCAGTGAGCTTATGGTGTCATGGAGGGAGTTGTAGCCCGGCGTAATGAAGCCAAGAATGAGATAGGTCGTGATGAACAGAATCCCACCGTAGCCTGCAAGCAGCGTTAAAGTCGTGCTGCGTGCGCGAATTTTCTGACCTTCATGGACCGATGTCATAGTCGCCTTTCTCGAGCAGGTAGCATAATCCAAAGCTGGTATTATCCTTCGTACGCGCAAATTCCTCTGCTGGTTCAGGTTTCAGTTCAATTCGCATAAAAATAGCCGTAAAACTTAGCCAAATCCTATAGGAAGCTGTGAAGGAAAGACACCAGTTTTTTATTTGCGCCGGCCGCCTCACCGCCTCTTTTTCTTCTCTGCTTTACCCTTGTCGTCCTTGCCGTTTTTCTCATCCGCCGAGTGCGTAATCGGGATTGGCCCAAGATCCGGTCCAATCCGCTTCACCCGCGTATCATCCATCAGAAACCGGATTGTGCGCGGCGCAACCGGACGCGTGACACCGGTCTCCGGATCAATGCTCACATTCGGTCCCCCGGCAATCTGAAAGCTGAAAGCCGGAAACGTCGCCGTCATCGGAGCAACCAGGGGCTGATCGCTCGGGGGCTGTCCGTTCCCATTGGCCGCGCCCGGCCCACCGCTGTCCGGCTTTGCGCCCTGCCTCTTTGCTTTCCTTTTGGCAGCTTCCTCGCTGAGCGTCACCGTCTCCGTCGAAACCCCCGCGGGCAGGTATCCCTGAATCGGATGCAGCCGGAAGCCGGTCTCATAGCGATGTTTCTTGGTGCTCCAGGTAAAAACCCGCACCTGATCAAAATCAAACGGCAGCCCGGCCTTGGGCGGACTCAGCAGCGTCAGGTATTCGGGCACCATGTGATCGGGGGTATTGGCATCCTTATCCAGCACCCTGGTCAGCACATACGCGCCAACGATTCGCTGGCCCTCGGCGTAGATATTGATCTCGTCCGGCACATCCACATCCAATCGTCCGGAGAGCAACCATCCGGTGTGCCCCTGCGGATCGCGCACCAGCCACCAATCCTCCAATACCACCGGCGGTGGGGCCAACGGTGCGGCAGCAGTGGCCGCAGGTTTTGCTGTCACAGTAGTAGTCTTCGCAACCGCAGAGGTTTTCGCAGCAGCTACAGGTGGCGCTTTCGCCGGCGTCGCAGGCGCGCTTCCCGGTTTTGCCAGGGCAGGCGCAGTCTTGGCCGGCGTCACCGGAGCCGAACCGGCCACTCCAGCCTTGGACACCGAAGCCCGCGCCAGCAGTTGCACCTTCACGTTCCCGGCCAGCAGATAAAAATGCTCGGTTTCGCGCCCAGGGCGGATGTGAAGGTAGATATCATCCCGCACCGTTGCCGTCGCGACTACCGGGTCCTGGGCGTGACGGCTGGCCAATTGCTGAAAGCCGTCGTAGAGCTTTTCATCAATGACCGCATGCTCTTCGATCCAGCCAATCTCGTTCTTCGCGGTGCGGACCTTGATGAAGCGGCGTCCGTGCTCCAGCACGTCGAGCGGCTGGCCGTTTACCACCTCAGCCACGCGATTCGATACCGCCGCGACGCGGTCATGCAGATACATCTGCCGGGCCGAGACGTACACTTTGTCGTACTTCGGCTCGGAATGGAAATGAAATCGCCCGCAGCCGCAAACCGCAACCAGCAGGCAGAGCGCCGCCCACGCAGATGCGACAACGCAGAAGCGTTTCACTGGAGGCTCGGAAAATGTAGAAGAAGACGTAAGCACAACCGGGGCCGGACAAGTTGAGAATAGCAGGGAATGGAGAGGAGGGACTAGGAATTGGGGGGTAGGGATTAGGGATTAGAAATAAACTACACGATTGCAAATTGCAGATTTTCAGTTC
>Ga0181534_10000466_pt1 | contig 28231 bp, 23 predicted proteins | sample PEATcosm2014_Bin_37_FD_119758 | JGI IMG/M metagenome (GOLD analysis project Ga0181534, IMG submission 119758) | Peatland microbial communities from MTU Mesocosm Facility, Houghton, MI, USA - PEATcosm2014_Bin17_10_metaG | ecosystem: Environmental > Terrestrial > Soil > Wetlands > Peat | place...
CTGCTATAGGTGGTGGAGCGCAGATCGCACGGATCGGAGGTGGTGAAGCCGATCTGATTGTTGATGATGATATGAATGGTGCCGCCGGTGCGGAAGCCGCGCGCCTGCGAGAGCTGCAGCGTCTCCATGACCACGCCTTGCCCGGAAAAGGCCGAGTCGCCGTGCATAAGCACCGGCACCACGCGATTGCCCTCGGCGTCATTGCGTCGCTCCTGCCGGGCCCGGACCGAACCTTCGACGACCGGATTGACGATCTCCAGATGCGAGGGATTGAAAGCCAATGCCACGTGCACATTGCCCGCGGCGGTGCGCAGGTCTGCCGAGAACCCCTTGTGATACTTGACGTCGCCCGAGCCCTGCATATGGGCCTGGTCGTACTTGCCCTCGAATTCCGAAAACAATTGCGCCGGCGATTTGCCGAGCACATTGACCAGCACGTTGAGCCGGCCGCGGTGCGCCATTCCGAGCACGAACTCCTCGATACCAGCGGCGCCGCCCTGCTGGATCAGATCGTTCAGCGAGGCGATCAGCGCATCGGCGCCCTCCAGCGAAAAGCGCTTCTGGCCGACATACTTGGTATGCAGGTAGCGTTCCAGCCCCTCGGCGGCCGTCAGCTGCCAGAGCAGATTGCGCTGCTCCTCGATCGAGAAGCGATGCTGCATGCGTCCGAGCTGAAATTCGTCCTGCAGCCAGAGCCGCTCGTCGGTATTCGAGACATGCGCAAATTCCGCGCCGATGTGTCCGCAGTAAACAGTCTCGAGCCGGGCAATGATTTCGCGCAGCGTCGCGCGCCGCTCGATCCAGGCGTTGCGGGTGGCGGTATAGAACTCGGTATCCAGGTCCGCAGCGCTCAAGCCGGCGTAATCCAGATCGAGCACTCGGGGGCGCGGTCGCTGCAGCAGTCCCAGCGGATCAATTTGCGCGATCAGGTGACCGCGGTTGCTGTAAATCTGCATCAGCCGCGATACCGCGGCCTGCTTTTCGCTGGCAGCCCCTCCAGACCCCGCGGGAGCCGTTCCTGACGAGGACGCAGCCTGTGCCGGTGCGGGTCCTGCCTGGGTACGGGCCGCGACGGCCGCGATGATCGGGCCATGCGCGCGCTCCTGCGCGCCCGCCCCGGGCAGGGCATCGAAATAACGCCGCCACTCAGGGTCGACCCGCGTCGGATCCCCAAGGTACTGCTCGTAGAGCGCTTCGACGTAATCCGCGTTGGCACCGGACAGCGGCGTGGTGGCGAGCTGCTCGGACAAAGATGGCGAGTTGGGGGGTCCTGGCACGACTGGAATCAACCTAAAAAAGCGGAAAAATCCTGTCCGCTCAAAGAGCTAGACGCGTATTTACGTTCAGTATTCTATCGGATCAGGCTTTCCATTGAAACGATCAGATCTAAGTGCGGCACACGCTATTGAAATACAAGCCGCGCCCGGAGCCGCTGTTTTCTATCACATTCCTGGCAAGCGCCCCGACGAGGGGCGTCCCGGCGACTTTTTGGTGTCATGGCAACTACTTTTTCCTTCACTGCGGCGCAGGTCCCTGCGAGACCCGCACCAGGTCGTCCGGCCGCATCCATTTCTGAAACGCGTCCTGCACATTGGCCGGGGTCATGTCGATGTAGCGCTGCGCGGCGCGGGCGGGCTCATCCAGCGGCAGATCGTACTCACGCCGATCGATCAGGCCGTGGGCGATGCCATCGACGCTGGCCTCCGCCAGCGGAATTTGCCGCAGCAGCAAGGCCTTGGCGCGCAGCAGCTCATCGGCGGCCACCGCCGTGCTCTGCATGCTGCGCAGTTCCTGCACGGCGATGTTCGCTGCCTTGCCGACGTTCTGCGGATCGCAGGCGTACTGGATGTAGTAGGCGCCGCGCGTTCGCCCGGCCTGCAGTGTGGAGCCCACCGAATACACCAGTCCGGTGTTCTTGCGCAGCTCGATGCTCAGGCGGGTCGAATAGAACCCGCCGCCGAGTACCGCACTGCCCAACTCCAGGGCATAGAAGTCCGGGTCGGATCGCGTCAGAGCGAGGTTCTGCGCCAGGATCACATTATCCTGCACCCGGCTGGCGTCGGGCACCGCGACATTGCCCGGCTTGTTCGGCGGAGCCACCGGCAGGTCGATGTCGGGCGTGGGACCGGAGGCACTCCAGCCGCCGAAGTATTTCTCGATGGTGGAGCGTGCCTGTTCCGCCGAAACGTGCCCCACGACCACGATTGTGGCCAGATCGGGGCGAAATACCTTGTGATAGTACGCGCGCACGTCATCCAGCGTCAGCGCGCGAACGCCTTCGGGCGTCGCCTCGCGCAGGCTCGGATCATCCGGCGGGAACAGCGCCGAACGCAGCGAACGTTGCGTCAGGTAGCCCGGACTGTGAATGCGGGCGGCGATGATCTGCACCAGCTGCTTGCCGACCACGCTCATGGCGGCCGCGGGCAGCGCCGGGTGCAGCTCATTATCGGCCAGCAGCTGAGTGCCGCGATCGAAATTCTGCGACAGCACCTCGAGGTCGAAATCCGTTCCGGCATGTTCATCGGCGCCGATCTCATCCAGGGCGCCCTGAAAGGCGAGCCGGTCCAGCGATTCACTGCCATAAGAGAGCAACGGATCGAGCAGCTGCCCCACGCCCTGCTGCGCCACGTCGGCCTCGACCTCGGGCCGATTACGGATTCGGCCGAACACGCTGACCGTATCGCTGACATCCACGCTCTGCACGATGAGCGTCAGCCCATTCGGCAACGTGGAGACCACCGGCTGCACGCTCGATGGCTTCACATCGAGACGTTCGAGCGCCGCGCGCGCCCAATCCGGCAATTGCGTCGCGTGCGCTTCGCCGAGCGAGATGTTCTCCTGCCCGCCAAAACCGCCGCCGCCGGCCACCGGCCGGCCGCCGCCCTGCGGAATCATCACTGCCGAAACCGCGTGCGCGAGATCCAGGTACTTGCGCGCCACGCGATTGACGTCCTCGACGCTGACTTTCTCGATGCGCTGCAAGTCGGCATCCGGTGAATCGAGCCCATAGAGGGCCACCGCGTCCGCCCACACCGAAGCCAGGCCCTCGATGGAATTCTTCTGGAACTCGGCCTGCCTGCGCTCCTGCAGCTTGGCCGCGCGAACCAGCTCGGGCGGTACGCCGTGATCGACGACGCGCTGTAGAATCGCGCGCACCTCCGCTTCCAGCGCCTTGGGATCCTGGCCCTTCGGAAACACCACCTCCGCATAGGCCACGCCGGCCTGCGGCAGCGGATCCAGCGAGAAGCCGGCGTTGATGGCCTTGCCCTGCGGCACCAATCCATAGAGATCGAATCGCTGGTTGCTCAGCACATCGGAGAGCACCTCGAGCGCGGGGAAATCCGGACTGTTCAGGCCCGGCACGCGCAGCGCGAGCATCTGGGTACCCGTAGGCCGATCGGTATCGACCTGGATACTCGCCGCATGCGCCGGCTGGAGTCTCACCAGGTGCCGCTTGGGCAACGCCTTCGAGGGGATATCGCCGAACAGCGCGCGAATCTTCTCCAGTGTCGCGGTGGGATCGAGATCGCCCACGACAATCAGGATGGCATTGTTCGGCACGTACCAGGTGTCGTGGAACTGCCGCAGCATGTCCACGCGCGTGGCGTCGAAGGAGGGGCGCGTTCCGAGCGCATCATGCGCATAGGGCGTGCCGGCGAACATCGCGGCGCGTAATTTCGCGTAGAGCTTGTAGCCGGGATTGGACAGATCCTGCGCCACCTCCTGTTCGATGGCGCCGCGTTCCTGGTCCCAGTCCTTGGCGCTGTCCAGCACGCCGCGCATGCGCGTCGACTCGATATGCAGCGCGACGTCGAGATCCTCCGCGGGCACGGTGAACAGGTACTGGGTCAGGCTCTCGCGGGTATTGGCGTTGAAGTTTCCGCCCATGACGCTGCCGATATCGGCCAGCTGATCCGCCGTCAGCCCGGGACTGCCGCGGAACATCATGTGTTCCTGCGCGTGCGCGGTGCCGGGGAAACCCACCGGTGCTTCATCCGATCCGACCAGATAGTTGATCGACGTAGCCACCACCGGCGCCAGCGTGTTGCGCACGATGATGACCCGCAGTCCATTCGGCAGCGTCGCGCGCAATATCGGCGCGGTCTGGCTCATCGCACGCACCGGCAGGACCGCAACCGCGATCAGCGCCAGCACGCGTACCCACGAAGCATTCAATGTGATCGGTCTCATGACGTCCTTATTTCAATCCCAGTATCAGCGCGCCGGCAGTGACCAGCGCGATGCCACACCAATCCCGCGGCAGCGGCCGCTCGCCCAGAAACAGCACCGCGAACACCGCGACCAGCACCACGCTGAGTTTGTCCACCGGCGCCACCCTGGAGGCCTCGCCGAGTTTCAGCGCACGGAAGTAGCACACCCACGAGGCGCCCGTGGCAAGAGCCGACAGCACCAGGAACAGCAGCGCCCTACCGCTCAGGCGCACCGGGTTGAACCATTTGCCGGTTGCCACCACGAATGCGCCGAGTACCAGCACGATGACCATGGTGCGAAGCAGGGTCGCCAGGTCCGAGTCGATACCTGTGAGCCCGAGCTTGGCGAAGATCGCCGTCAGCGCCGCAAAGGCCGCCGACATCAGGGCCCAGTAGAACCATGTGGATTCGGTCACAGTTTTGCGAGCATACACTGCGACACGCGGACGCGGTGCAACGCAATACAGGTCAACGCTCCGGCTGCTGGCGCGCTGTAGTTGCACGGGATTTGATCAACCAGTCTTGATCGAGGAGAGCGCCTTGAGCCTCGAGGTCGCAGCCGCCATCGCTGCCAATCGTTTCGGCCTGGGGGCGCGCCCGGGTGATCTTGCCACCATAGGCACCGATCCTCGCGGCTGGCTGCGCACTCAACTGAGCGTTCAGCCATTGCTCGCCGCGGACGGACTTCAGAGCACCGCGCAGATCCTCTCCGGCGCCGAGCCCATCGTGCAGGCACGGCGTCAGGCCCGGCGTGCGCGCACCGATGCGGCCGCAGCGGATTCGCCTGCCACCGCCGAACTGGCGATGCGACTGCCGCAGTACCTGCGCCCCATCTACCTGAGCGAGAGCCGCGCGCGATTGCAGGCGGCGTTGCGCACTGATCGGCCGTTCGCGGAAAGACTGGTTTATTTCTGGAGCAATCACTTCGCAGTGTCGGTGGACAAGTTCGCGGTACTCGGCATTGCCGGCAGTTTCGAGCGTGAAGCGATCCGGCCGCATGTCATGGGACGGTTTCACGATCTGCTGCTGGCGGTTGAAACCCACCCCGCAATGCTGCTGTACCTGGATAATCAACAATCCATAGGGCCCGATTCGATGGTCGCGCGTCGCGCGGCCAATCGTGGGCGCAAGGTCGGACTCAACGAGAATCTCGCACGCGAGATTCTCGAACTACACACCCTCGGCGTTGATGGCGGTTACACGCAGGCCGATGTCACGAGCTTCGCCAAAGTGCTGACCGGCTGGTCGATCGGCGGCGGCGAGGGTCGTCTCGCGCGCGGGGCCGTCGGCACTTTCGTCTTCCGGCCTGAAGTGCACGAGCCCGGCGCGCAGACGGTGATGCGGCGCCGATATGCGGAAGATGACCAGGCACAGGGACTCGCGACGCTGGCCGACCTCGCGATCGCGCCTGCCACCGCGCATCACGTTGCGACCAAACTCGCGCGCCACCTCATCAGCGACGATCCGCCTGCGGCAGCGATTGCGCGCATCGCGCAGGTGTTTGAGCGCACGCATGGGGACCTGCCGGCCGTCTACACCGCGGTGATCGACTCGCCCGAAGCCTGGGACGGCGCATCGCCAAAATTCAAAAGCCCGCAGGACTACGTGCTGTCGCTGGGCCGCGGATTGTCACTGCCGGCCGAGAACGAGCCGCGCATCCTCTCGGCTTTTGATCTGCTCGGGCAACGGCCTTTCTCACCGGGTTCGCCAGCGGGCTGGCCTGATCGCAGCTCTGATTGGGATGGCGCTTCGGCGCTCATGAAGCGCATCGAGCTGTCGGATTCCGTAGCGCAGAAGCTTGGCGACCGACGCGATGCGCAGCAGCTTGCCCCGGAAATTCTCGGCGACTCGCTGAGCGCGGCGACCCGCCAGAGCGTGGCGCGCGCCGCTAGCCCCGCTCAGGCGCTGGCGTTGCTATTGACTTCCCCCGAGTTCCTGCGCCGCTGAAGCGCGGAGGTTCCATGTCATCGAACGATTCGCGCCGCCGCTTCCTGCAACTCGGACTTGCCGCCGGCAGCAGTGCACTGTGCGCCCGCTTCGCCTTCGCAGCCCCGGCCGCGGGCGATGCGCGCTTCGTGTTCATCATTCTGCGCGGCGCACTCGATGGCCTTGCGGCCGTGCCTCCCTACGCCGATCCCGACTACGCGCGGTTGCGCGAGCAGCTTGCGATCGGCGCGCCGGGAGCCGCCGATGGGGCACTGGCACTGGATGCTCATTTTGGTCTCAATCCGGGCCTGAGCTTCGTGCACGAGGCCTATGAGGCACACGAAGCGCTGGTATTTCACGCCCTCGCGACGCCCTATCGCGAGCGCTCCCACTTCGACGGCCAGGACGTACTCGAGAGCGGACTGGTACTGCCACATGCGAGCCAGGTGGGCTGGCTCAATCGCACCGCAGCCGCACTGCCTCCGGGCGCGGTTCACGGTGCGGAACTGGGCGTTGCGCTCGGACAGAATGTGCCGCTGGTGCTGCGCGGCCCGGCGCCGATCGCCTCCTGGTCGCCCTCGAAGCTGCCCGATATCGACGATGACACCTTGCAGCGAATTGCCGACCGCTATGCCAGCGACCCCATCCTGTCGCAACGCCTGGCGCAAGCACTTGCCACCGATCGCATGGCCGCAGAATCCTCCGACATGGCCTCGATGCAACCATCATCGGCAATTCCGCGGCCGGGCGCCGCGCGCTACATCGAGACCGTGCAGACCGCGGCCAGCTTTCTCAGGCGCGAGGACGGACCTGCCGTCGCCGTGTTCGACACCACCGGATGGGATACCCATTTCAATGAAGGCGGCGGGCAGGGCCAGCTTACCCAGCGCCTCGCGGCCCTCGATGCCGCCTTGCGCGCACTCAAGGATTCTCTCGGCGCCACCTGGCAGCGCACCGCCGTGCTGATCGCCACGGAGTTCGGACGCACGGCGGCCGCCAACGGCACGCGCGGCACCGACCACGGGACAGCGGCCGCCGCGCTGCTGCTGGGCGGCGCGGTGCAAGGCGGACGTGTGATCTGTGACTGGCCGGGGCTGTCCGCGCGCGCACTCTACGAGGGACGCGACCTCAAGCCGACGCTCGATATGCGATCGGTGATCAAGAGCGTGTTACGCGATCATCTGAACATCAGTCCGCGTAAACTGGATGCGGACGTATTTCCCAACAACGCACAGCCCTACCTGGCCGATCTGATCAGAGCTTGAGACCAAGCGATCCCTCGCCTGCTACGCGACCGCTGCAGGCACTCACGCCCGCGGCGCTCGCGCAGCGCTTCGGCGCGGCATTGCAGCAGGCAGACGGCCTGGCCGGCGCGCATTGCGTGCACGAGCTGTGCATGCGCGCGGCGATGCCCGCGAGCATAGAGGCGGCCAGCGAGCAGCTGTGGAATTGTGCCGCCAGCTCAATCCCTGATTGGCTGCCGATGCGCTACATCCACTTCCTGCCGCAGCTCTATGCCACCTCGGCGCGCTTTCGCAGCGTGCGGCGGGGCCGCAGCAATATTTACCTGGTGCTGCTCGACTATGCCGATCGTGGTGGCGATCCCTACGGCATCTACGTGGGGATGAGCGAGTACACCCCCGCGCAGCGCTTCGATCAGCATAAGGCTGGCATCCGCGCTGCCGGCTGCGTCCTCAAACGCGGACTGGAAGTACTGACTGGCCCGACCCTGCACCTGCAGCGCATCGCCCGCGCGGAGGCCGCGCGCATCGAGGCGGCACTCGCAACGGCATTGGCCGAGGAAGGGCTACGGGTCGAGGGCGGCCACTAGCCTAGCCTCTGCCGACAGCACCGAGGAAGTCCGGCTTGCCGAGCTTGACTCCGTTGTGGCGCAGGATGTCGTAGCTGGTGGTGCTGTGGAAGTAGATGTTGGGCAGCACGAAGGCCAGCAGATAGTTCCAGCCGCTCGGAAATCTCAGCGTATTGCTGGGGAACTTCAGCTCGATCGGGCGGCTGTCGGCGGCCTCGAACTTGCCCTTGTCGAGTCCCTTCAGAAATGTCGCAGTCTTCTCGAGCCGCGTCTTCAGCTCGGCAAATGAGGCTTCGGTGTCCTCAAACTTGGGTGCCTCCACGCCGGCGAGGCGCGCCGCCCCGCCCTTGGCGTTGTCCGAGACGATCTGCACCTGCCGAGTCAGCGCGAACATATCGGGATACAGCCGCGCACTCAGCAGCGCGCTCGGATCGATCTTCTCCTTCTCGCAGTGCAGGCTGCCCTTCTCCAGCACACCGGTCAGGTTGTCGAGGGCGAGCAGTATCCATGGAATCGAAGCGTCATAGATTGACAGGCTCATTGGATGTTCCTTGTCGGTTGATCGGAGAAAAGGCCGGCATTCTACACTGCATGCCTCTCGATCGCGGAGCATGCCCATGAGTGAAGCCGCACGGCTGGAGTCGATTCGCACCCGCGGCTACGCGCGCATTGCCACCGAGGAGGCCTTCGCCCCGAAAGCCATGCTCGAGCGCTATCGCCGCCTGCTCGACCGCCACGAGTACGACGATCCGGGCTTCCGCAGTCTCTGGGGCTTCTACCTGGGCAGTCCGAGTCCACGTGCCAGGCAGATCATTGCCAAATTGCAGGATCTGGGACCGCAGCGGTTGGCCGACATGGATGCCACCGGCATCGATCGACAGATCACTTCCCTGACCGGCCCGGGCGTGCAGGTATTCGATGCCGCCACCGCAGTGTCGATGGCGCACGATGCCAATGATGAACTGGCCGAGGCGGTGCGCCGGCTCCCGGCGCGATTCTCAGGACTCACGGCGGTTGCGCCCCAAAATCCTCGCGCTGCCGCGGCCGAGATCGAGCGCGGCAAGCGGCAGCTCGGCATGAAGGGCGTCATCATCAACTCTCACACTCACGGCGAATACCTCGACCATCCGAAGTTTTCCGATTTGCTGGCGGCGGCCGAGGCTGAGAACACGCCCATCTACCTTCATCCCCAATCGCCCTCGAAAGGCCTGATCGCACCGCTGCTCGAAAGCGGGCTTGGGCGCCATCTACGGTTTCAGTGTCGAGACCGGCATGCACATGCTGCGCATGATCGTCAGCGGCGTATTCGACCGTTATCCGCGCCTGCAGGTGGTGCTGGGACACCTGGGCGAAGCGCTGCCGTTCTGGCTGTTTCGGCTCGACTACATGTATCGCGCCACGGTGGCAGCGGCGCGCTATCCCAACATGCAACCCTTGCAGCGGCGCATCAGCGATTACCTGCGCGAAAATGCTTATGTGACCAGCAGCGGCATGGCATGGGCGCCTGCCATCCGCTTTTGCCAGGATGTGCTCGGCATGGACCGCGTGCTCTATGCGATGGACTATCCGTACCAGTTCGTGGCCGAAGAGGTAACCGCCAGCGATGCGGTGCCGCTCAGCGATCAGGAGCGCCGCCAGTTTTTCCAGACCAACGCCGAACGCGTGTTTTCCCTGCAGGGCGCTTAAGGCAGCGCCTTGACGGGCACCGCGCTGGACGTAGCGCCCCGCGCGGGCAGGCGCAGCACGGCGCGCCTGTTCCAACCGTGTGGGCGATGTGCTGTAGGCTGTCGCACCCCGTGCGGTCTTCGGAGAAGCCCTGAGCATGCGTCCTCCTTCGTTTCAGCGTCTGGGACTCTGGGTCGCGGCGCATCCGCGCCCCATCATCGTGGCCTGGGTCGCGGCCATCGCTCTCGGCGCCTGGGGTGCGCACAAGCTGCCCGAAGCAGCCGTTGGCGGCGTCAGCGGTATCGCCGGCAGCCCCTCCAAGGCAGCCAGCGATGCATTACACAACGAGTTCGACAATCCGTTGCTTGATCCGCTGGTGATCGCCGTGTCGGCGCCGGACCTGCGCGTCGATGCCGAGCCGTATCGTGGTTGGGTACAGCGCACGGCAGCCCGGCTCAGCGGCATGAGCGAGATCCGGCGGGTACACAGCGTCGCGGACAGCAGCGATCCCAAACTGCGCTCAACCGACGGTCACGTCACCATGCTGATTGCGGGCCTTGCGGCCCACGATATCCCGACCCGCGAGCGCGCCGTAGTGACGGTGCGCGCCGCGCTGGCGCCCCTGCGGGATGAGCTGGTGCGGCTCGACCCTGCCGCGCGGCTGGCTGTCACCGGAGGACCGGCCGTCGATGTGGATATCAACACCTGGAGTGCGAGCGGCGGCGATCACGCCGAGAAGCGCGCGCTGCCGCTGACGCTCGCTATCCTGGCCGTGGTGTTCGGCACGGTGATCGCCGCCAGCCTGCCCTTCCTGATGGGACTGACGACCACGACCATCGCACTGGGCCTGGCTTTCGTGCTCGCCCGGCTGATGCCGGTCTCCAATCTGCTGAGCAACGTGGTCACAATGGTGGGCCTCGCGATCGGCATCGACTATTCGCTGCTGATGGTGACGCACTATCGCGAGCACTCGCATCAGGCCGATGTCAGAAAGGCCGTCGCCACCACGATCGAGCAGGCCGGCCGCACGATTTCCTGGTCGGGCCTCACGGTCATGATCGGCCTGCTCGGACTGCTGTGGAGCCCCATCCTCGAGACCCGCTGCGTCGGCATCGGCGGCGCGCTGGTGGTGTGCGTCTCGGTGCTCGCCGCCTTGACGCTGCTGCCCGCGGCACTGGTACTGCTGGGGCGGTACGTCGATCGCTGGCCGATCTTCCCGCGCCGCCTGCTTCGCCTGGACGCGAATGCCTTCTGGTACAGGCTCGGCGCGCGTATCGTGCGCCATCCGCTGGCGGTGCTGCTGGTCTCGGGCGCGGTGGTGATCGCACTGGCCTCGCCGGTGCTGCACGCGCGCAGCGGTTTCACCAGCGAGCCCTGGTTCCTGGCCCGCGGCATGGAGGCGCGCATCGGCGTCGACATGCTGGCCGGCCTGCGCGGCGGCAACGCGCCGCAGCCCATTTACGCGATCGTGCGCGCCACCGATGGCGCGGAAATCCTCGAATCACAGCATCTGCCCTTGCTGATCGACTACGCGAAACGCCTGGCCGCCGATGCCCGCATCGCCGACATCGCATCGCCCGTGACCCTGCAGCAGGGCATGGGCCTGACCGAATACACGATGTTGTATCTGAATCCCGAGCAGGCTCTGAGTGCTCACCCCGAGATCGCCGAGTCTTTCATCAGTCGCGATCGCCGCAGTGCGCTGTTCAACCTCACGCCGGCCAACGGAATGTCTGCCAGGGATGTCGAGCAACTTGCACACGATCTGGCCAGCATCGTACCGCCCGGTCCCTTCACGGTGCTGATTGGCGGCGATCCGGCCGATCACAACGACTTCAGCGATGCGATGTTCCACAGCTTTCCGCATGTGTTCGGCTTCGTCATCGGCGCAACGCTGCTGTTGCTCTTCAGCGCGTTTCGCTCCTACCTGCTGCCGTTCGCGGCCGTCATCACCAATCTGTTGGCGGTAGCGGCGGGCTATGGGGCGGTGGTGGCGATCTTTCAGTACGGCTGGCTCAACGGCCTGGTCGGGCTCGAGCGGCCCTTTATCGCCATCCCGCTCGAAGTGCCGCTGATGGTGTTTTGCCTGAGCTTCGGATTGTCGATGGATTACGAACTGTTCCTGCTGTTTCGCATTCAGCAGGAATACGCCATCGATCGCAACAACACGCGCGCGACCATCACCGGCCTTGCGGCCGTCGCACCCGTGATCACCGGCGCCGGCCTGATCATGGCGGTGGTGTTCGGCGCCTTCATCGGCGCGGATCTGCCCGTGCTGAAGATGATTGGTGTTGGACTGTGCGTCTCGGTGCTGGTGGACGCGACGCTGATCCGTGCCTTCGTGGTGCCCGCGGCGATGGCCCTCGCCGGCCGCTGGAATTGGTACCCGGGGCGTGGCCCGGCCGTGCGCAGCGCCTAGCCCCGCGCGCGCAGCAAGCCCTGCGCATCGGCCCAGGCGAGTGCATCCTGGAACGCCACGATCGGCTCGCGCCACGTATAACCGAGTTCGCGCTGCGCCTTCTGGCTCGAGAAGAACATGCGCTTACCGGCCATGCGCAGACCCTCGACCGTCATGCGCGTGCTGCCGCCCGTGAGTCGCGCGAACAGCTCCGCCACGAATGCCAGCGGTATCAGCGGTGCGCGCGGCAGTCGGATGCGCGGCGGCGCACGGCCGGTCAGCTGTGCAATCTGGACCAGGATTTCACGCAGCGTCATGTCCTGCCCGCCCAGGATGTAGCGCTCGCCGATGCGGCCGCGGGCATGCGCCAGCACATGACCGGCGGCGACATCATCCACGTGCACCACGTTCAGTCCGGTGTCCACAAATGCCGGCATCCGTCCATTGGCGGCATCGAGCACCATCTGCCCGGTCGGTGTCGGTTTAACGTCGCCGGGCCCAATGGGGGTCGATGGGTTGACGATAATCACGGGCGCGCCGGCGCCGGCCGCTTCCAGTACCCGCCGCTCGGCCAGAAACTTCGAGCGTTTGTAATGGCCGATCATGTCGGCGAGGCCCACTGCGGTGTCTTCATTGCCGGGGGTCGCGTCCTTCGGAATGCCGATGGTCGCGACACTGCTGGTATAGACGATGCGCGCCACCCCGGCCGCGCACGCGGCATCGATGATGCGAGCCGTTCCATCGACATTGGTGCGATAAAGCTGCGCCGAGTCGCGCGCACCGAGCCGGTAATCCGCCGCCACGTGAAACAACGCCTGGCAGCCTTGCAGCGCACGATCGAGCGAGGCGCGATCATCAAGATCACCGGTGACGACTTCAGCCGCGAGCGCGGCGAGGTTGCGGCGATCCGAACCTGCGCGCGCCAGCGCCCGCACCTGCCAGTTCCCCTGCAGCAGCGCCCTGGCAACGGCCGCACCCACGAAGCCCGTAGCACCGGTCACCAGTGCCTTCATGTTCAGAACGCCTGGCGCGCCCACGCGCCGGCAGCGGCCACGGCGCTGAGCGATCGGCTCGCGGCACGGTAGCGGCTGCCCAGACGCATCAGCGGCGCAAGCTCAGCCGGCGCGCGCGCGAGAGCGCCCAGCAGCCGCCAGATATGCAGGTGTCCCGCCTGATCGGCCGCCGCCGCGACCGCGCGCGGCAGATTGTCGGCCGCGCCATCGACGATGACGCGGATGGCAATGAAGGGCAGTCCGTGGGCGCTGGCCACCTGCGCTATGCCCAGGCTCTCCATATCGACGGCGACGGCTGCAGTCGAGCGATGCAGCGCGGCCTTTTCTTCAACGCTGGCGATGGCACGATCGGCGCTCAGGAGTTTTCCGCTCGCCACCGGAAAGCGCGCCGACAGCGCGGACTCGACCCGTGACCGCCACGGGGTGCTCGTGGCCAGGGCGGTGCCGTCCAGGCCGACAATCTCGCAGGGCAGGCAGATAGCGCCGGGGCGCAGCGAAACATCGAGTCCACCGGCGAGGCCAAAACTCGCCAGCGCCCTGGCGCCGGCCTCGATCAGAAGGCGCGCACCGGCGGCCGCTGCGACCCCACCCATCCCGCTGACGATCAGTAACGAGCCGTCGGCAAGCACCGCACAAGGTGCGCCCGGACGGGTGGTCGGCTTTAGTGGGCGCGCCTCGGCTGCCAGTGCGCAGACGATGCCGGCGAGGGGAGCGCCGGCCGCGTTATCAATGACCCGCTCCCGAGCGCAGAAAATCGCGATAGGCCGCCAGTGCCCAGAACGGGAAATAGGCGCAGTAGCCGTGATACTTGAGATAGAACACGCGCGGAAAGCCCGGCGCCGTGTAGGTCGGATCGCTCCAGAGGCCATCGCTCTGCTGGGTACGCCAGAGATATTCGATGCCGCCGCGCACCGCGTCCGAACGGCCGCCGCCCGCCGCCAGCAAGGCGAGCAACGCCCAGGCGGTCTGATACGGATTGCTGGCAGTACGGTCATCGTCAGCCGGCTCACCCGCCACCGGCGGATGCAGATAGGTGTCGTTGCTTTCGCCCCAGCCGCCATCGACGTTCTGGTGCGCCTCCAGCCAGCCCACGGCGCGTTGCACGGCCGCATCGTCCGGCCCGATACCCGCGTGTGCAAAGGCGACCAGCACCGACCAGGTGCCATAAATATAGTTGGTGCCCCAGCGTCCGAACCAGCAGCCTTCGGCAGTCTGCTCGGCACGCAGGAAAGCAATCGCACGTTCGAGCGCGTGAACATCTTGCGGCCGCTTTGCCACCGCCAGGGCCGTGACTACGCGGGCGGTGACATCACTGGTCGGAGGATCCAGCAGCGCGCCGTGATCGGCGAAGGGAATGTAGTTGAGGTTGTAGTGGGTGTTGTCGGCATCGAACGCGGCGAAGCCGCCGTTTCGGCTCTGCATCCCGACCAGCCAGTCCAGCGCGCGCGTGAGCCGTACGGCATAGCGCGCAGAATCGCTGGCGCGGCACATCGCCCAGGCGATGACCGCCGTGTCGTCGAGGTCGGGGTAGTGGCCGTTGCCAAACTGAAACGCCCAGCCGCCACCCGGCAGTCCCGGTCGATTGATCTGCCAATCGCCGGGCTCATCGAGCAATTGCCGCTCCATGAGCCAGTCGAGCGAACGGTCCGCGGCCGCCATCGCGCTCTTCTCGCCGCTGTACTGCATCGCCAGCGCGGCCAGCGCCGTATCCCAGATCGGCGACACGCAGGGCTGGCAGTAGGCACTGGAATCGTTGTCTACGAGCAGCTTCTGCAGCGCGCGTTTCGCCGTGACGCGGCGCGGGTCGTCCACGGCAACGCCGCGCAGTACCATCGACTCGAGCGCATTGACCATGGCGGGAAAAATCGCGCCCAGGCCGTCCTCGCCATTCAATCGTTCGGCCACCCACTGCTCGGCGCGGCGCGTGGCCCGCTCACGCATGGACCGCGGCACCAGCGGATCGATGGCGCGCCCGATGTGGTCGAGCAGCCGGAAGCACTTGGCGAGCCAGCCATCGCGATCGGGCGGCAGGCGGAAATAGTGTCGCTCCTGCTCCGGCGGCGTGGTGAACAGCTCGCGGATATCGATGCCGCGCGGATTGCGGGCGCGCGCGCGGTGCGTGCACAGAATGAACAGCGGCACCATGACCGTACGCGACCAGTAGGAGACGCGGTCGATATGAAACGGGAACCACCGCGGCAGCAGCATGATCTCGACCGGGATATAAGGCACGGCACGCCAGGGCACCTGCCCGAACTGCGCCAGCGCGATGCGCGTAAAGACATTGGAGCGCGCGGCGCCGCCATGCTCGAGAATCGCCCGGCGCGCCCGCGCCATGTGCGGCGCATCCGGATCATCGCCCGCCAGCTTGAGCGCGTAGTAGGCTTTGACGCTGCAGCTCATATCGAAGGCGCCGCCGTAGTACAACGGCCAGCCGCCGTGCTCGGCCTGATGAGTGCGCAGGTAGACGGCGATCTTCGCCGAGAGCTGCGCGTCGATCTCATCCAGGAAGTGCATCATCATGATGTACTCGGCCGGGATGGTGCAGTCCGCCTCGAGCTCGAACAGCCAGTAGCCGGCGTCGGTCTGCAGACCGATCAATGCCTCCCGGGCGGCATCGATGGCGCGATCGATGGCGCGATCGAGCGCATGCTGCTCGGTGAATTCCGTGCCGGCGGCGGCCCGCCGCCGCGACGGCGAGCGCAGCGAAGGCGCGATGGCGTCACGTGCAGAAGCGTTCAATGCGCAGATCTCCCTTCGGTTCGACGTGCGCCATGTGCATAGTCGGACTCATACTCATGACTATACTCGGGCGCACTGACCGTCTCAGCGGTGCGTCGCACGGGTCGTGCGCGGCGCCGAAGCTGTGAGGCCGGCGCCAGCGGCAGTCCGCGCGCCGCGAAGTTGAACAGCGCCCTGAGCAGCGAGTCGTTGCCGACCGAGGCGCTGGTCAGGATTCGCGTCATGGCCACTGCCGAATGCGACACCTTCACCTGGGCACCGCTGGTGAACCCGGGCGTGGCGTCGATTCGTCGCAGCGTCAGCACCGCAAGGCCAATGGCCCAGAGGCAGAAGCGACGGATGCCGGTTTCATGCGCTGGAATGACAAGCGTGAAAGCCAGCGCGTTGCGCAGGTGGGCGTGTGCGACACCGACCAGCTCGCGCATGCCGGCATCGAAACGCGCATCCCGCTGGCCCGGTGCAATCCGGGCCAGGTTGACCTCATGGCGGGAGAATACTTCCTGCGGCAGCCAGCAGGCCCCGCGGCTGCGGTCCTCCCAGACATCCTTGAGGATATTGGTCATCTGCAGGCCCTGCGCAAACGAGACCGCAAACTCATCCAGTTCGGCGCGCCGCAGCGCAATCGTCGGCGAGTAGTCGCAGAATAGCTCGGTCAGCATCTCACCGACGACGCCTGCCACGTAGTAACAATAATCATCGAGGTCGGTGGACAGCGGCAGCCCGAGCAGGCTGGCGGTGCACTGGAACTTGTGCATGCCGCCGCACATGGTCTCAAGACAGCGCTGGATCGCCACGCGTTGCCCCGAGCGCAGGCCGAATGTGATCCGCACTACGCGCTCCAGGTTCAGCGCCAGCTCGCGCTCGGCGGGCAGGGTCGGTCCATCCAGCCGCGGCGCCAGTTCGCGCGCCAGCGCCGCGCCGTCCTCCCGGCCGTGGAGCACCGCCACGAAGCGGCGCAGCAAAATCAGGGTCTCATCCGCCGACAGCCCCGGCTCATCCTCGATGGTGTCGGCAATTCGGCACAGCAGGTAGGCGTTCGTCACCGGTGTGCGCAGAGGGGGCGGCAACTGCGGAATGGTCAGCGCAAAGGTGCGCGACACATGCGGCAGAATGTGATCCTGGTATGCCTCATCGGGAAGGCCGGCAACGGTTGGCTGGAAGTCTCGCGGCATCGTACGGATCACACCGGTTCAATGGGTTACGCGGGCGACTCCGCCGCCCGAGGGGACTCTACCACGCAGGACGCCCATCGCTTAAGGGTATACTGATGCGCGATGACCGGCCCTTCGGATAATGCGCCGCTGCTCGCGAGCCTCGAATCCCCGGCGGACCTGCGCCGCCTGCCCGTATCGAAGCTGCCGGCCGTTGCGGCAGAATTACGTCAGTTTCTGATCCAGAGTGTCAGCACCCGCGGCGGCCATTTTGCGGCCGGTCTCGGCACGGTCGAGCTGACCGTCGCACTGCACTATGTGTTCGATACCCCGCGCGACCGGCTGGTCTGGGATGTCGGGCACCAGGCGTATCCGCACAAGGTCCTGACCGGCCGGCGTGAACGGCTGCCCTCCATCAAGCAGCCAGGGGGACTCGCACCCTTTCCCAGCCGCGCCGAAAGCGAATACGACACTTTTGGCGTGGGTCACTCGAGCACTTCGATCAGCGCCGCGCTTGGCATGGCGATCGCGGCCGCGCAACGCCAGGAAGATCGTCGCGCGGTCGCCATCATCGGCGATGGGGCACTGACCGCGGGCATGGCCTTCGAGGCCCTGAACCACGCCGGATCCCTGCCCACTGACCTGCTGGTGGTGCTCAACGACAACGAGATGTCGATCTCCGAAAACGTCGGCGCTCTTTCCAATCGCTTTGCCCAGGCGCTCTCGGGCCGCATGTACTCACACCTGCGCGAGGGCGGCAAGAAGATGCTGAGCCAGATGCCGCAGGTCAGGGAACTCGCGCGCCGCTCAGAGGAACACCTCAAGGGCATGGTGCTCCCCGGGACGCTGTTCGAGGAAATGGGCTTCAATTACATCGGGCCCGTCGACGGGCACGATGTCACGGGCCTGGTACGGACCCTGCGCAACCTGCGCCAGCTGCGCGGCCCGCAATTCCTGCACGTGGTCACCCGCAAGGGCAAGGGCTACGCCCCGGCGGAGGCCGACCCCATCACCTGGCACGGACCGGGCCCGTTCGATCCGGCGAGTGGCATGATTTTCAAGGAAAAGAGCGCGGGGCCGACCTTTTCCCAGATCTTCGGCCAGTGGCTCTGTGACATGGCCGCCGCGGATCCGCGGATCGTCGGCATCACCCCGGCCATGCGCGAAGGTTCAGGGCTGGTCGGCTTTTCCAGGCAGTTTCCGGATCGCTACTTCGACGTCGCCATCGCCGAGCAGCACGCCGTGACCTTCGCCGCCGGCCTTGCCACCGAGGGGCTGCGGCCCGTGGTCGCCATCTATTCGACCTTCCTGCAGCGCGCCTACGATCAGCTTATTCACGATGTTGCACTGCAAAATCTACCGGTGGTGTTCGCCATCGACCGCGCCGGCCTGGTGGGGAGCGATGGCGCCACCCACCAAGGTAGCTATGATCTCAGCTACTTACGCTGCATTCCTAATATGGTTGTAATGGCGCCGGCCGACGAGAACGAATGTCGGCAGATGCTCTACACCGCCACGACGCTGGATGCCCCCTCGGCGGTGCGCTACCCGCGCGGCACCGGTCCCGGGGTGCCGCTGGCCGCGCAGATGACCGCCCTGCCGGTGGGTCGCGCCCAGGTCCGGCGCGAGGGACGCAGCGGTCTCGCGCTGCTGGTGTTTGGCACCCTGCTCGATGCGGTGCAGAAGATCGCTGAGCGCCTCGATGCCACCCTGATCAACATGCGTTTCATCAAACCGCTCGATGAGGCCCTGGTCATCGATCTCTCAGGCCAGCACCGTGCCTTCGTGACCATCGAGGAGAACTCGGTGGCCGGCGGAGCCGGTTCGGCCGTGGCCGAACTGCTCACCGCGCGGGGCTTGCAGCTGCCGCTGTTGCAGATTGGCATCCCGGATCGATTCATCGAGCACGGCTCGCGCGACAGTTGCCTCATCGCAGCCGGCCTGGATGCGGCTTCCCTGAACACCACGATCGAGCACTGGTGGGCCGCGCAGGGACAGCAGGAACGCTTGCGGTCGGCCGGCGGCGCCTGAGGGCCCCGGCAGCCGCTCAGTAGCTGCGCGACAGCAGCCAGTCGGCCAGGCTGCGCAGCGCGTCGGCCCGGGCCCCGAATGGCACCAGGGCACTGAGCGCCTGCGTATGCAACAGGCGAACCCGCTCCTGGGAGGGTTGGATGCCGATCACGGCCGGGTGGGTGGGCTTGGCGCGCTCACTGTCCGCCCCGGTGGCTTTGCCCAGCGTCGAGGTATCCCCGAGCACATCGAGCAGGTCATCCTGGATCTGGAAGGCCAGGCCGATCGGCGTCGCAAATGCGGCCAGGGCCTCGTGCAGGCGCGGATCGAGGGTCGGTGCGCACAACGCCGCCATGAGCACGCTGGCCTGGATCAGGGCCCCGGTCTTGCGGGCATGCATTTCCTCGACCTGCGCCACGTTCAGGCGCTGGCCCTGGACCGAGAGGTCAATGGCCTGACCGCCTGCCATGCCGAAGGTACCGCTGGCCTCGGCCAGCAGCCCGATCAGCCGCAGCCGTACGGTGGGGTCCGCCGGCAAGGCCGCATCGCAGGCGAGCAGCTGGAACGCCAGCGGCTGCAGTGCATCACCGACCAATATCGCGGTGGCTTCATCGTAGGCCTTATGGCAGGTCGGCCGACCGCGCCGCAGATCGTCGTTGTCCATGGCGGGCAGGTCGTCGTGCACCAGCGAATAGACGTGTACGAGTTCGATGGCACAGGCGGCCGCCTCCACCTCCTCCTCGCGCAGTCCCACCGCCCGGCCGGTGGCGAAGACCAGCGCCGGGCGCACCCGTTTGCCGCCGCCCAGTACGCTGTAGCGCATCGCTTCGTGCAATCGCGCCGGCATCAAATCCGCGGCCGGGAGCCGCGCAGCAAGCGCCTGCTCGGTGCGGATACGCCAGCTTTCCAGCAGAGCGGCGAAAGCCGCGCGCCGCGCCGCCTCATCCGGCGTGACCTGCCGTATGTCGACTGCGGAATTCACGCGCGCCTTTGAGACTAGCGGGGGGTGACGGTTTGGCCGCCGTCGGTATCCCGGGCGGCGCGCTTGATGGAATCGACCGACACGGTCGCTACCGTGCCGGCACGCATGCGATCGCCATAGAGAATCGGCAGTTCGGGTGCCATCGGCCCCTTGACGCGTGGTCCGCGCAGCGAGGTCAGCAGCGCCTTGATGGGGTGGGCGAAGGCATCATCCACCGCTGTGCCCTCATAGCCGCAGTGGGCCATGCAGTTGTCGCAGGCCGGGTTGCGCCCGACCCCGTACTGTTCCCAGGCAGTGTCCTGCATCAGGGACTTGAAGCTGGGGGCGTACCCCTCATCGGTCAGCAGGTAGCAGGGCCGCTGCCAGCCGAAAATATTGTAGGTCGGTGTGCTCCAGGGCGTGCACTGGTAGGATTGATTGCCCGCCAGGAAGTCCAGAAACAGACTGGAATGATTGAACGACCAGCGGCGCGGGCGGTTCTCGCCGGGCATGGCGCGCGGGCCGCGCTTGAAGATCTCCCGGAACAGCCGCTTGCTGGCGCTGCGTCCGAGGAAGACATCCTGGCGCGGCGCATGGTTATAGCTGTACCCGGGCGACACCATGATGCCTTCGATCCCCAGGCCCATGGCTTCGTCGAAGAACTCGGCCACCTCCTCGGGATTCTCGCCGCTGAAAAGGGTGCAGTTGATGGTGACGCGAAAGCCCTTGCTGCGCGCCAGGCGGATGGCCGCCACAGCCTTGTCATAGACCCCCTCCTGGCAGACCGACTCGTCATGACGCTCGCGTTTGCCGTCCAGGTGAATCGAAAAGGTCAGGTAGGGGGAGGGCTGGTACTCATGGATGTGCTTGGGCAGCAAAATGGCATTGGTGCACAGGTAAACGAACTTCTTGCGCTCCACGATGCCGGCCACGATCTGCGGCAAACCCTTATGAATCAGGGGCTCACCGCCCGGAATGGACACCATTGGCGCGCCGCACTCGTCCACCGCCTTGAGCGCGTCCTCCACCGAGAGCCGCTTCTGCAGGATCTCCTTGGAGTGGTCGATCTTGCCGCAGCCCGAGCAGGCCAGGTTGCACTGGAACAGCGGCTCGAGCATCAAAACCAGCGGATACCGCTTGATGCCGCGGATCTTCCTGCCGGCGATGTAACGTCCGACCTTGTAGGCCTGTAGCAGCGGAATAGACAAATCCGTAACTCCTATTGCAGAGCGAGCAGCGCCGCGCGGTGATCGCGCCAGACACGTCTCCACTCCAGTTTAAACCAGGGCGTGAATTTTGCAGAATCGCTGCCCGACATCGCAGCCGTAAGCGCCTTTGGTGCGATCCAGCGCCAGGACTGGATCTCCTGCTGGTCCGGCCGTACCGCCTGGTCCGTCCTTCCCAGGTAGACCGAGCACAGTTCGTGCTCCGCGCCCACCTCGTCGAATTGCGCCTGGTACTCGAACTTATACAGAAACTGCAGCGGACATTGCAGTCCGAGCTCTTCGCGCAGGCGCCGCTGGGTAGCTGACTCCATGGTCTCGGAGCGCCGCGGATGACTGCAGCAGCTATTGGACCAGTACAGCGGCCAGAGCCGCTTTGAGGCCGAGCGCTGCTGCAGCAGCAACTCACCGGCGGGATTGAAGATCAGCAGCGAAAAAGCCCGGTGCAGCGTGCCGCGTCCCTGGTGACACTCGGCCTTGCTCATGTGCCCGACTTCGCGGTCGGTCTGATCCACGAGTATCAGCGATTCAGAATCCATCATTGCTGGCATCATATCCGCATGTGACTGCAAATATTACAAGCTTCTCACACCCGCCGCTTCGCATCCCACCCGCGGCCGCGCACTTTTTTGCGTCGTTTAAGCCACTGGACGTGGATAATTTTGCGCGCTACATAGAACGCCTGTTCCAGCAGCCCAAATCCCGAGGCGGGATAGCATCAAACCTCTCAATATCCTGATCCTGGTCGTCGCGCTACTGGTGATCGCGTTCACGATCGTCAACCGGGATACGCTCGGCGCGCAGGTAGCGGTCTCCTTCGGCTTCACGCGCGTGAGCGTGTCGCTGGGTTCTCTGCTGCTGGTGTTGACGCTGCTGCTCGGCGGCGCATTCGCGGCTTTGCTGGCGGGAGTGCAGTTTCGCCACCTGAGCCTGCACCGGCGCCATTCGGCCGAGCTGCGCTCGCACCGCGAACTGGCGGACAATGCAGAAATCTCGCGCTTCACCGAACTGCGCCAGTACCTGCAACAGGAACTGGCGCAGATCAGGGAGGCGCAGGGCCAATCCGAACAGCGCCTGCGCGAAGAACTGCAGGCCATGCAGAATTCCCTGTCCGCCAGCATTGGCGAGATCGACGAGCGGCTCGAGCGGCACTTCCCCATGCCGCCGGAGCAGCGACCCTAGAACCCCAAGGCTCAGAGCGCGCTCGCCACCGATGCCAGCAGCCGCTCGATATCCGCTGAACCGATTTCACCCATGGTGGAAATGCGGAACAGCGACTTCGACAGTTCGCCCTGCCCCGCATAGATCACGAATCCGTCGGCCTTCAGCGCATCGTGCAGCCGCGCATAGATCATTCCCGTGGGTAAGCCATAGGCGCGCAACACCACCGAGGATTGATCGGGCGGCAACAGCGCCTGGATGTCCAGCGCCGCAAGACCGGCGCGCACCTGTTCGGCGAGCGCGGCATAACGTCGATGGCGCGCCTCACGGCCACCCTGCTCGGCAAATTCATGCAGCGCCGCGACCAGGCCGTAGTAGGCATGCACCGCCGGTGTGAAGGGGGTGTTGCGTTCGTCCTGCAGGCGCCAGAGGCGCCCGAGATCGAGGTAGTAAGTGCGGCTCGCAGCGCGCTTGAGGGCCTCGCGTCGCGCGATCACAAAGGCTGCACCCGGGACACCGTGCAGGCATTTGTTGGCCGTGGCCGCAATCGCCGACAGACCCGCATCGGCAAAGTCCAGCGCCTCGGCACCGAAGCTGCTGACAGCGTCCACCAGCATGCCCATGCCGTTGGCGCGGCACAGTGCGCTCAGCGGCGCCAGCTCATTGAGCCTTCCTGTCGTGGTTTCGTGATGCACGATCGCCAGCTGCGTGAAGCGCGCCGAGCCGCGCGCCGATTCGATGCGTGCGGCGATGGCACCGTGGTCCGGCGCCTGGGTCCAGAGGCCGGCGATTCGGTCATGCGCGATGCCGTACTGCCGGCAGATCTGCGTGATGCGCTCGCCGTAGACGCCGTTCTCGACCACCAGCAGCCGGCCATCCTGCGGCACCAGCGCGGCCACCATGCTCTCCACCGCGGCCGTACCGGAGGCTGTCATCAGAACCGCGGCCCACTCGTCCGGATCGAGCTGATGGATCGACAGCAATCGGGTGCGCGCCTCATCCTGCAGATCGAAGAACTCGCTTTCCCGGTGGCACAGATCGGGCTGCAGCAGACTGCGTCGGACGCGCTCGCTGAGCGTCACCGGACCTGGGTTGAGCAGCAGCATCGTCAGATCCTCGTAGCGGCGAAGTGCTGCATGAAGCGTCGTTTGACTTCCACAGGCGTCATGGAGGGCCGCGGCAGCCCCTCCGGCGTGCCGGTACGCATCAGCAGGCGCGCGAAAGCCGGTCCGTCACCGGCCGGCGCGCGCAGCCAGGATGAGACCTCCGCTGCCTGGGCCATTTCAATCGCGGCCGCGTAGCCGCAGGCGCTCGCGACATCGGCGAAGGCGACGCTGGCCGAGACCGTGGCCTGACCTCCGGTCGAGTCGTGGGCGCCATTGTCGAGCAGCAGATGCCGGAGATTGGACGGACCGTAGGCGCCAACCGTTGCCAGCGCGCCCATGCGCATGAGGGCCGCTCCGTCGCCATCGATGGCGAGCACCTGCAAATCCGGTCGCGCCAGCGCCAGTCCCAGCGCCAATGGCGTCACGCACCCCATGGATCCCACCATGTAGAGCTGATTGGCACGATCGGCGATCGCGTATAACTCGCGGCCGCAGAATCCGGTGGTCGCCAGCACCGCGGTCGATGCAAGCGGCGTCTGCGCCACGACTTCGCGCAACGCGTCCTGGCGGGTTGGCCGCGATGCCCGCTCCGCGCCGCGCGGCGGCACCGGTAGCGGCGATGCCGCCCTGGACCTTCGCGTCGCCGCAATGCCGGCGTCCTGTCTGAGTCCATACGGGGCCACGCTGCCTTTCTGCATCAGTAGTGCATACGGACGGCCAGTCCCCTCCATGTGTGCAAGGGCTCGATCCAGCGCCGGAGCGATCGCTTCGGCCGTGGTGGGAAACAGCTCCCACGGGATCTGCATGGTTTCGAGAACCGAGGGGGTGATCGGTCCCATGAGCGCGTGCTGCGGCTCATCGCTGATGCCAGGCTGACCCCGCCAGGTGACGATCAGCAATTGCGGCAATTGGAAGGTCCAGGTCAGCGAGGTCAGCGGACTGACGGCATTGCCCAAACCTGAGTTCTGCATCATGGTGATGCCTCGACGATGCGCACTGCCTGGCGCACCACCCGGAGCCCCCGCCAGCGCGACGCCGGCGATCAGCGCGACCGCATCGCCTTCGTTGGCCATCGAAACGTAATGCAGCGAATCATCCTGCAGCACGTAGTTGATGAATGGCGTCAGGAACGAGCATGGCACACCCGCGTACCATTCGAAGCCGCGCGTACGCGCCGCCTCCACGAAGTGCCGCGCCTCGATCATGCGCTGCCGAATGGCCTCTGCGCATGCGCGAAATCAACCGCGCGCCGGAGATCCTCCAGGTCGTTGACGCCGCGCCAATGACCGTGCACGTATTGCACTTCGATTTCCGCGCCGTCGGCGATCAGCGCATTCAGCAGTGCAGGAACATCCAGCCGGTCGAAATCCGGGTGTTGGCGCAACAACGCGACCACCCGCTTCAGACGTTCCAGTCCGCGGCGGCTGACATGCAGCAGTCCGATCCAGCGGCCCTGCGCCGGCTCCCCCGGCTCAGCGGCCACGCGCTGCAACAGCACCGGCATGCCGAACAGGCCCCGATCGTCACCGCGCGAGCAATAGGCGAAATCCCGTACGGTGAGATTGCCGGCATCGGGCGCGGAGGAATCCACGACCACCGAGAAATCCGCGCTGCCCTCGACCAGGTCGCGCAGCACGTAGCTTCGGAACAGCAGGTCACCATATGAAATCAGCGTGTCGGTTTCGAGCCCGTCAATGGCGCAGGCCAGCGACGCGAGTTCGCCGGTCTCGGCATAACGCTCGTTGATCACCAGGCGGATACCGGCCGTGTCGATGGCGTCGGCGCGATAGCCGCCGACCACGGTGACCTCGTTGATGTTCTCTTTCTTGAAGGCATCGATCAGCCAGCGCAACAAGGGCTTGCCTGCAATCGGCAACATGACTTTCGGCCGATCGGTGGTTATGGCCTCGAGTCCGGTGCCGCGGCTTGCGGCCAGCACCACCGCGGATCGCGAGGCCGCGGACTCCGACAGGTACAGCCGCTCGGCGGCCGAATACTCATCCGCATCCTGCAGGCGAAAAATCTCATTGACCGAAACGATGCGGTCCTCGATGTTCACCAGGGTCTGGCTGTGATGGACTTCCCGCGCGACGCTTTGCATCGCGGAGATCGCCGATCTAACCATGTGATTGGCCCAGATCACCAGGCTGATCCCCGCCTCGCGGAACACCTCGGTCGGTGTGCTGTAGTAGCGGGTCGGCACGATCACGATCGGACCACGGCCAGCCCACTCGCGCGCGAAAGTAACGATCTCATCCGGCTTCGACAGCTTGCTGTGGATCAGGATGGCGTCGGCGCCGGCGCGCCGATAGGCCTCGGCGCGCTGCAGCGCCTCATCCATGCCCCAGCCGGCGATGAGCGCCTCGACGCGCGCGACGATCGAGAAATTCGGATCGCGCTGCGTGTCCTTGCCGGCCGCAATCTTGCCGGCAAACTCCTTGATGTCGGCCAGCGGCTGGCGCTCACCATTGAGGAAGCTGTTGGTCTTCGGAAACTGCTTGTCCTCGATGCACACCCCGGCAATGCCGCGCTGCTCGAGCTTACGTACCAGCCGACGCATATTGTTGAAGTTGCCGTAACCCGTATCGCCATCGAGCAGGATCGGCAGATCGCTGGCGTCGGCCATGAACTCCAGCACATCGACAACCTGGGTCCAGCTCGCCTCGTTGTTATCGCGTACCCCGAACTGCGCCGAGATCGAAAGCCCCGAGGCCCAGATGCCGCGGAAGCCTGCCTCGCGCACGATGCGCGCGGACAGACCGTTGTGCGCCTCCATCAGGAATTCCAGCTCATCGCTCTGAAGCATGCGACGCAGCGTCGCGCTGCGAGTTGCGGTGCCGGCGTTGGCGGTGGTGCCGCCGGCAGGCGGTTTCGATTCGATCGCCGGGGGCTTGGTGCTTGTACTCATGGTGTCAGTCCTGAAGGCTCCAGCTGCGGCAGTACTTCGCGCGCCGCACGCGTCACATCGTTGGGAAAATCGATTTCAATCCACGGCGCGCCGGTCACATCCGCCACCTCGAATCGATGGCTGCGTTCCAGCAGCAGATCCCGTACCGCCTCCTCGTGCGGCTGATCGCCGCGCCCGGTCTCGGCATAAGCAGCCGTCAGCGCCGCCAGGCGGCGCGCCGCGTCGACCCCAAGCCGGAAGAATCCAATCGACTCGCCAATGATCTCGTACTGCAGGCCCGGCGGCAGCTTCTTGCGCAGTTCGATCGGAATGCCCGCCTGCACGCAGACTTTGACCGGCTCATCGCCAGCTTCGAATTCGCGATCGATCAGCAGCCGGTTCACCGGCGGCGAGCCGGTCACGAGCGCGCGTGCAATGCGTGCGTCGTAGAGCACATCGGCATCCATGAGCAATACATCGCCACCGCGGGTCATGGGCTCGGCCACGGTATGCACGGTGAGCACGCTCCCGAGGTCGAAGCGTTCGTTGAGCACGATTTCGGGTCGCGGCTTCCATCGCAACCGGTCCAGCTCCGCGGCAACCAGCTCGTGACGGAATCCGAGGGCCAGCACCACCTCATCGACTCCGACGCTACGGAGCAATCGCAGATGACGTTCGAGCAGGCTCATGCCGCCGAAGGACAACAGGCACTTGGGCGTGTGTTGATCTTCCTCCTGCTGAAGTCGCAGCCCACGGCCCGCCGCCAGAATGATCGCGCGCATCAATATTCCAATATAAATTATATATTTAAGAGAATAATGTAATTCTATTTCACATCCGCTAAAGCGCTGCCCGGCGCCGCTGCCACCAGCGTTCCCAGAGGTGCAGGTACAGCAGCCCCGGCAGTCCCAGCAGGATTTCCCGCGTGCGCTTCGCCAGCGATAAAGCCAACGCCGCGTTGGGTGTCAGCCCGACCAGTGGCGCGAGCAGCAGATAGCCGCCCTCCTGCACGCCGAGCGAGCCCGGGATCGCGAACGCTGCGCCGCGGATCGCCTGCCCGAGACTTTCCAGCAGCAATGCATCGCGCCAGCTCACCGGCGAATTCAATAGTACAAGGATCAGGTACACCTCGCCGGTGCCGACCAGCCAACCGATGAGGTTGAGTACAAAGCTCCACGCGGCCCTTCCCCGGCGACGATAAACGCGGTTCACGGCCTCGTCGATGGCCTCGGCCTGGCTGACGAGTTCCGACCAATCACGATTGCCGGCGAAGCGCATGGCCATGCGCAGCAGCCGACTGAACAGTCCGTGCCGCTGCACGAAGTAGAACGGCACCACCGTCAGCACCAGGGCGGCGCCGGCCACCCAGAGCGAAGTACGAACCGCCGCCGGCAACAGTCGCGACGCGTGCTCGCCGAGCAGCGCGACGCCCATCAGCGCGAAAACGATCTGCGCCAGCGTCTGCAGCGTGGTGCTGACGGTGATGGCGGCGGCGGCCTCGGGCATCGACATGCCGCGCTGAGCCAGGTGTCGTGCCATGATCACCGGGCCGCCAATCTGGCCTCCCGGCGTGAGGCACATGGCTGACTCTCCCGCCCAGCGGGTCAGAATCACCTCACGCAGTACATGCGGCACCACCGAGCGATTCAGCAGCAACCGGATGGCTTCGGCATCCAGCACCAGTGGCAACAGATGAAAGGCTGCGACCAGCAGCAGACCCCAGCCGGCGACCGACAGCGTGGACAGGATCCCCGGCAGGCCCTGCGAGACGAGCACGCCAACGAACAGCAGCACGCCGGCTGACAACAGCCAGATGGCCGCACGCGTCATCCGCGGCGGAAGACCTGGCGGAACCCGAAATAGGCGATCGCGTCCTTCATTTTAGAAATGATGCGCCACCCGGCGTGCATGCGCGGATCGGTGACGTACTCCAATGTCAGCGACACTCGCCGCTCGCCCTGCCGCTC
>Ga0181534_10000467_pt1 | contig 28210 bp, 18 predicted proteins | sample PEATcosm2014_Bin_37_FD_119758 | JGI IMG/M metagenome (GOLD analysis project Ga0181534, IMG submission 119758) | Peatland microbial communities from MTU Mesocosm Facility, Houghton, MI, USA - PEATcosm2014_Bin17_10_metaG | ecosystem: Environmental > Terrestrial > Soil > Wetlands > Peat | place...
AATGGCTGAACTCGTAGGCAACATCCTTGTGGGTCAATCTGGTGGTCCGACCTCCGTCATCAACGCAAGCTTGGCCGGCATCGTGGCCGAGGCGCTAAACCACGAGGCCATCGAGGAGATTTATGGCGGCCTGAACGGTGTTCTCGGGATCCTGCAGGAGGACATCGTGGACCTGGCCAGCGAATCCCAGCAGCAGGTGCGCGCCCTGCGCCACACGCCGGGGGCGGCGCTCGGGACCTGCCGCTACAAGCTTAAGAAGCAGCAGGACTTCGAGCGGGTGCTCGAGGTGTTCAAGGCCCACAACATCCGCTATTTCTTCTACATCGGGGGCAACGACTCCCAGGACACGGCCGACAAGATCTCGAAACTCGCCCAGCAGCAGGGCTACGAGCTCCGCGTGATCGGGGTTCCGAAGACGATCGACAACGACCTCACCGGGACGGACCACTGCCCGGGCTACGGCAGCGTGATCAAGTACCTCGCGACCACGGTGCGCGAGATCGCCTGCGATCATGAGGCGATGGGGCAGGGAGACTTGGTCTCGATCGTCGAGGTCATGGGCCGGAGCGCCGGGTGGATCGCCGCGGGCACCGCGCTCGCGAAACGCCGCGATCATCCCCACGACCCGCCGCACCTGATCCTCCTGCCCGAGGTTCCGTTCAGCCAGGAGAAGGTCCTGGAGGACGTCCGGCGCGTTTTGAAGCGCGAGAAATACTGCCTCATCGTCGTGGCCGAGGGACTCGTTGACGCGGACGGCAATTACCTTGCCGCCGACTCGGCGACGGACGCCTTCGGGCACGCCAAGCTCGGCGGAGCCGGCGAGGCTCTCGGCGAGATCATCGAGACCGGGATTCCCAACGCCAAGGTCCGCATCGCCCGCCCCGGGATCGTCCAGCGCGCGGCGGCGCATGCCGCCTCCAAGACCGACGTCGACGAGGCGTTTCTTGCCGGCCAGGCCGCGGTTCGCGCGGCGATCGCGGGCGAGACCGACAAGATGGTCACCCTCGTGCGCGGCGACACCGAGCATTACACGGTCGAGACCGGCCTCGCCCCCCTCAGCGAGATCGCCAACGGCACGAAGAAACTTCCGCGGGAGTGGATCAACGAGGACCTGGTCAGCATGAACTTCCAGTTCCTGCGCTACGCCCAGCCGCTGATCCAGGGCGAGGTGGTGCTGCCGCACGACGCCGGCGTGCCGACCTACGCGCGCCTCGACAAGGTCCGGGTGGACAAGGTTCTCCCCGCCTACGAGGTCTGATCGGCGGCCGTCGTCGCGACGAACGGCTCCTCGCGCAACTCCGGGGCGCGCCTTCCCGAAAGGAGGAGCGCCCACACCCTCGCGTTCGCCAGCACGACCACGATCGACAGGATGAGGAAAACCGCGGTGGCGGCCGCGTCCACGTGGGCGTTGAACGCCTGGCGCGGGTCCGCCGCCGCCCGCGCGGCGCTCAGGAAGCCGAGCCTCGGGTCGGGGCTGAAGATCTTCATCCAGCCCGCGGTGACCGTCACCGCCATGAGCCAGGCAAGCGGGACGAGCGTCACCCACATGTGCCGGGCCCTCCCCATCTTGATCAGCACCGTGGTGCCGAGCGCGAGGGCGATCACGGCCAGGAGCTGGTTGGCCACCCCGAAGATGGGCCAGAGGGAATTGATCCCGCCCATGGGGTCGACGACCCCCTGGTAGAGGAACCACCCCCAGGCGCCGACGAAGAGCGCGGTCGCCCCCACGTTTCCGAGGGGCGAGCGCGTGTCCCCGAGCGGCCTCCAGAAAAGGCCCAGGAGGTCCTGGACGAGGAAGCGCCCGATCCGCGTGCCCGCGTCGATCGTCGTCAGGATGAAGAGCGCCTCGAACATGATTGCAAAGTGGTACCACACCGCGAGCGCCGACCCTCCGTGGAAGACCCCGGCAAGCATCCGGGCCATGCCCAGCGCAAACGTGGGCGCGCCGCCGGCGCGCCCCACCATGGTCTTCTCGCCGACGCTCGCCGCGAGCGCCGACAGGTCCGCCGGGGTCACCGGAAAGCCGAGGGCTGAGATGTGCCCGGCCACGGCCGCGGCGTCGCCCTTCATGTTGATCGCGAAATACTGCCCGGGCTCCATCGCGCAGGCGGCGATGACCGCCATGACCCCGACGCACATCTCCGTCATCATGGCGCCGTAGCCGATCGCGCGGATGTCGCGCTCCCTAGCAAGGAGCTTCGGCGTCGTTCCCGAGGACACGATCGCATGGAAGCCCGACACGGCGGCGCAGGCTATCGTGATGAAGCAGAAGGGGAACACCGGGCCCGCAAAGACCGGGCCCGAACCGTCGGTGAACCGGGTCAGGGCCGGCATCCGCAAATGGGGCCCGAGCGCGACGATCGCCAGTCCCAGGGCCGCGATCGTGCCTATCTTCATGAAGGTGCTCAGGTAGTCCCTCGGCGCCAGGAGGAGCCAGACGGGAACGATCGAGGCCACGAGCCCGTATCCCATGATCCACCAGGCGAGCGTCGTGCCCCGCAGCGTGAGGAGCCGCTCGATCCCGGTTCCGGCGATGAACTGGCCGCCCCAGGAGGCGGCGACGAGGCCGAGGATGCCCAGGGCGGTCGCCCACCCGAGGACACGGCGCTTGTGGCCGCCCGTTCTCAGGGCGAGGCCCATCGCCAACGCGACCGGCATCGTCGCGGCGATCGTGAAGACCCCCCAGGGCGATTCGGCCAGGGCGTTCACGACCACGAGCGCGAGGACCGCGAGCAGGATGACCGAGATCGCCGTGATGCTCACCAGGGCCACGAGGCCGGCGAACGGCCCGACCTCGTCGCGGACCATGCTTCCGAGGGACCGGCCGGCGCGCCGCACCGAGCAGAAGAGGATGATGCTGTCGTGGACGGCCCCGCCGAAGACCGCGCCGATCAGGATCCAGAGAAATCCGGGAAGGTAGCCGAACTGTGCGGCGAGCACGGGTCCCACGAGGGGTCCCGGACCCGCGATGGCGGCAAAATGGTGCCCGAAGACGACCCACCGGTTCGTCCTCACGAAATCCCTGCCGTCCGAATGGGTCTCCGAGGGGGTGGCGCGCAGCTCGTCGATCGTCAGCACGTCCGCCATGAGCCACGCCGAGTGGAACCGGTAGGCGAGCGCGAAGACGCAGGTGGCCGCCACCACCATCCAGAGGGCGCTCACCTGCTCGCCCCGCGAGATCGCCAGGACGGCCACGCTCCCTGCGCCGGCCGCCGCGGTCGCCAGCCATCCGGCCATGCGGAGGGCGGTCGCGAAAGGGTTCGATTCCGATCGGGCCATGGGGAGGGATGGAAAGGGCGCGGGAAATTGGCCCATGTTTGCGCGCCGCGCAAGCGCCGCCCGGGCCCACTGTTGGTTTGCATCCCTTGGCAGCCCTCTCCCATCGTCGCCCGGTCCTCCCTCCGGAATGCCAAGCGGACCCCAAAAAGAGCCGAGTGCCGGCGAGATGAGCCAAAGCCCCAAGCGGGGGGCCGCGGTGTTCCTTGCGGCCGGCCTCTGGGCGGTGTTGGTGTTCCTCGCAGAGCGCCATCCCCCGGATGGACGCGAGCGCGGGGACCTGGGCCAGTTCCTGGGAAGGCTCCACCCGCTTGTCGTCCACCTGCCGGTGGCCCTTCTCCTCCTGGTGCCGCTGATGGAGCTGGCGGGCCGGGGCAGGGGCCGCTCCCACCTTCGCTCCGCAGCCGGCTGGATTCTGGCGGCGGCGGCCGCTGCCGCGTTCTTTGCGGCGTTTGACGGCTGGCTCCTGGCCTGGAGCGGGGGCTACCGGGGCCGCGACGTGACGCGCCACCTCTGGGGAGGGGTCTTTCTCGCGGGAGCCTGCGCCGCCACGCTCTGGGCCCGCGGAGGCCGCAGGTACCCCGTCCGCGCCTACCCTCCCCTACTGGCCGCCACCGTGGCGCTCATGGTCTGGACGGCCGACGGGGGAGGCGCGATCACGCACGGCGACGGGTTCCTGACCGAGAAGATGCCCCTTCGCCTGCGGACCTGGCTGGGGTTCGCAGCGACGCCCCGGATGCCGGCGAACGCCGGGTCCACCCCCGCCCCGGCGCCGCCAAAGGCCGCCCGCGCGGGTCTGCGAAGCGTCGATCCGGCGAATCCCGCCTTCTATGCCGTGCACGTCGAGCCCCTGCTTGAGCGCAGCTGCGTGCCCTGCCACAAGCTGGAGAAGCACAAGGGAGGCCTCAGGATGGACTCGTACGATCAGCTGATGCAGGGAGGCGAGGACGGGAAGGTCGTCGTGCCCGGCAACCCGGACAAAAGCGACCTCATCCGGCGGGTCCGACTGCCCTCAAGCGACGACGACTCGATGCCGAGCAACGGCGAAAAGCCGCTCGCGCCGGAGGAGATACAGATGATCGAGCGGTGGATAGCCGCGGGCGCAAAGAGCGGTTGAGCACTTGCGGGCGCCGACAATCGCATCACACTTCGCCTTTCCCTGGAAACGCCCCCTATGAAGCGATCGCACGCATCCTCCGTCTTCGCGGCCTTCGCGATCCTCTGCGCGCTTCCCGGCTTTGCCCGGGCGCAGGTCACGGCTTCGCTCGTTTCGGCCGACGCGTCGGTGGCCCCCGGCAGGCCCTTCACGGTCGCTCTCCGTCTCGTCCACAAGCCGCACTGGCACTCCTATTGGATCAACCCCGGGACGGGCCTGCCGACCACGCTCAAGTGGAGCCTGCCGGCGGGCTGGACGGCCGGCGATATCCAGTGGCCCGCCCCGATGCTCCTGAAGGACACGCGCGGAAACGTCATCGGAAACGGCTATGACGGCGACCTCCTTCTGCCGGTGACGCTCACGCCTCCCGGCGACCTGAAGCCCGGCGCGACCGCGGTCCTCGCGGCTGAGGCCGAATGGCTCATGTGCCAGGACGAATGCGTCCCCGGAAGCGCAAAGCTTTCGCTTTCGCTGCCGGTCTCCGCCGACACGCCCGGGCCCGACCCCGTCATGGGGGCCAGGATCCGGGAGGTCCTGTCGGGGCTTCCCATGGCGGACCCGTCCTGGATCGTGTCGGCGACCCGCGATGCGACCTCCGTCGTCCTTTCGGTCCGGCCGAGGGACGCCGCAGGCGGACCCGCGCTTTCCGCCGATGGGCTTCACTTTTTCTCGGAGGACGGGACGATCGCCTCGGACCTCCCCCAGAAAGCGCAATCCGACGGGAAAGGGGGGCTCGTCCTGACGCTGCCCGTCGCATCGGACGGCCCGGCCAACGCCCCGCGGCTCGTGGGTGTCCTCACCTCGAGCCAGGGATGGCGGCCGGACCGATCGCTCACGGGGCTGAGGATTGACGCCGTCTTCGGCCAGGCGCCCGCAGCGGCGCCGGCCGCCGCCTCCCTCCCCGCTCCTCCGGCCGCCGGCGGTTTTCTCGGAACGCTCGCCCTCGCCTTTGTCGGGGGGTTGATCCTGAACCTCATGCCCTGCGTCTTCCCGGTCCTCGGGATCAAGATCCTCGGATTCGTGAACCAGGCCGGATCCGACCGGCGCAAGGTGACGCTTCACGGCCTTGTCTTCACCGCGGGGGTCCTTGTCTCATTCTGGGTGCTTGCGGGAATCCTTGCGGTCCTGCGCGCCGGCGGGAGCCAGCTCGGTTGGGGTTTCCAGCTGCAGTCGCCGGCCTTTGTGTTCGGGCTCGCGGCCGCCATGCTGGCCTTCGCCCTCAATATGAGCGGCGTGTTTGAGTTCGGCCTGACGGCGACCGGGATCGGCTCGCAGCTGCAGTCGAAATCCGGCCTCGTTGGATCCTTCCTGACGGGCGCCCTGGCGACCGTCGCCGCGACGCCCTGCGCCGCGCCCTTCCTGGCCCCCGCGCTCGGCGCCGCGCTCGCCCTCTCCACGGCGGAGTCGTTTGCGATCTTCACCGTCATCGCACTCGGCCTGTCCACGCCCTACCTCCTCCTTTCGGCGTTCCCGGCGGCCGTCAAGGTGCTGCCGAGGCCCGGCGCATGGATGGAGACCTTCAAGCAGGCGATGGCCTTTCCTCTGTATGCCACGGTCGCCTACCTCGTATGGGTCCTGGCGGGACAGGTCCAGGAAGCCGGGCTCCTTTCGGCCCTCTTCGGCCTCGTGCTCGTCGCCATGGCCGTTTGGGCCTACGGCCGCTGGAACGCCCCCGGGGCCTCGCCCGGAAGGGCGCGGTTCGGGACCTCGGCGTGCGTCCTCCTCCTCGCGCTCGGCGCCTGGACCGGCTGGCCGGTGGCCGCGGCGCCCGGGGACATCGTCTGGGAAAAATGGAGCCCCGAGGCCGTGGCAAAACTGAGGTCGGAGAACCGGATCGTCTACGTTGACTTCACCGCGCGCTGGTGCGCCACCTGCCAGGCGAACAAGCGGATTGTATTCCACTCGAGCGACGTCCTCCGCCAGTTCGGCGAGAAGCATGTCGCAACCCTGCGCGGCGACTGGACCAACAAGGATGCCCAGATCACCGAGGAGCTGGCCAAGTACCACCGAGCCGCGGTCCCGTTCAACCTGGTCTGGCTTCCCGGGCGGGCCGATCCCGTGATCCTGCCGGAGATCCTTTCGCCGTCGGCCGTGCTGGACGCGGTCCGATGAGGATCCCTTTGGCTTGGCTGGAGAAAGCCGCCTGGTTTTTTGGATAATCGCCCGAGAATTTAAGAATCGAAGGGCTGCGTTTGGCTTATCCCGGTTCTTGAGCGGCCTTCACCCGCGAATGCGGCAATTCCGGGGTGGTCACTGGGCCAATGCCTTTGCCGCGCGCTCGATAAAGCGCGCCACGTCCTCCGGCTTGGAGACGTACACCGCGTGGCTGGCCGCAACTTCGATCGTTTCGCTGCCGGCGCGCTTGGCCATGGTGCGCTCGAGGTCGGGATTGAGGTTGTGGTCGAGGGAGGCGATCAGCGCCCAGCTCTTCTTCTGGTGCCAGGAGGCAGCCGTCACCGGCGCGCCCCCGGCGGCCTTGGACAGCATCGCCTGGGAATGGGCCATGAAGTTCGCCTGGGGTTTCGCGAGGTCGGCCGCAAAATCGGCGGGGAAGGCGGCCGGGTCTATGTACAGGAAATCGTCCCTGGTGGCGCGGGTATCGGTGTTGGCGGCGGGGGCCTGCGAGAGCAGCCCCAATGCGCTCTCGCCCCGGTCGGGGATGAAGGCGGCGATGTAGACAAGGCCGACGACATTGGGTGCATTGCCCGCCTCGGTGATGACCACCCCGCCATAGCTGTGGCCCACCAGAAGGGTCGGGCCCGCTTGCAGATCCAGCACGCGTTTCGTCGCGGCGACGTCGTCGGCAAGCGACGTCAGCGGCTCCTGCACGACGCTGACCGCATAGCCGTCCTTGCCAAGAATGTCGGCGACGCCCTGCCATCCGGAACCGTCGGCGAAGGCCCCGTGGACGAGGACGATGTTCTTGACCTGCTCGGCCCGCAGTGGAGCGCCGGCCGCCGACAGAAGCGCGACCGCTGCGGCCGCCGTGGTGATGAGTTTTTTGTGCATCGGATTTTCCTGTGTTATATCGTGCGATAAACATTATCGCACGATACGAAATGGGACGCGGCGGAAAAGCTGTCAAGGCACTATTTATCGTGATAACTATCCTTCGCATCTACTGATGACCAAGGAGATCGGATGCGACGTGATGATAAAAGTTAAGCGACTCGAGGGAATGCCGTGCTATGCGATCTATTCGGCTGGGCTCGCCATCCAGCGCACCTACAAGCCGCTGCTGGACGAGCTGGGCATCACCTATCCCCAGTACCTCCTGCTTAACGTCTTGTGGGAGGAGGATCACCTGACCGTCGGCGACATCAGCAAGCGGCTGGGCATCGAGAGCAGCACGCTGACTCCCCTATTGAAGCGCCTGCAGGCGGCGGGTTACGTGGAGCGCACCCGCAATCCCGCCGACGAGCGTCAGGTATTCGTCGAACTGACCCAGCGCAGCAAGGCCATCAAAGAGCAGGCTTCTTGCCTGGGGCCCGCGGTCTTCGGGGACGCAGGCATAGCGGTCGAACGCATCTATCGCATGCGCGACGAGGTCGAGGCCCTGCGCGACGCCCTCAATGCCAAATTGGCTGCGAAGAGAAGGTAGCGGCCCTATCCGTTCGACGGCTGATATCCCCATTCTTGCGCGGCGGGCTACGGGCTGATTTCGCCAGGGACCGCCGTTTCCCCGGCACTCCGCCCGCCTGGCGCAAGCACGGTCTCGATTCTCAAGCTCGGTCGCCGCTCTGAGGCACGGACGGAGCCTCATCAATAACCGCCGTAGCGCGACTGCTGGGGCGATCTATCAAACAGTCCAAATGGGCGGGATCACGTCGCCTTAGAGCGGGCTCAGTTCCACCAGCCAGACGTCGTTCTCGCGCAAATAAAAGCTTTGGGAAAAGGCGCCGCCAGCGCCTATCTCGACGTCCTGTTCGACGATCGGAAAGCCCGATGATGCCCCTCGAAGCGTTTCCGCCTGCGCCCGCGTCAACTGGGAGGGCGAGCCAAGGTCGCGCCACGCGGATTGCACATCGTTGGCACGGTAGCCAACCTTTGTGACGACAAGGCGATATGCACCCGACTTGAGGCCCGTGAGGCGAAGTTCGGCGCGGCCTTTTGGCCTGGCGGGTTGGTCCTTGCTGTAGAATTCCTGATCGATCACCGACGGTCCCGGATGGGTGATTGTGAAGTCCCAGAAGAGTGCCTGCACTGCGCCGGTGGCGCCGCGGCAGACGAAGGCATCTGGATCCTTGCAGACGAGCTCCGTGTCCCCAAGCCGGTTCAGGAATTTGTATGCAAAGAAGGACGGCTTCGGGAGGTCCTGGTAGTTGAGCAGGCCAAAGCCGCCGTGAAAAGGCGTCGTCCGCGGACCGGCTTCCTCGAAGATATCTGTGAACGTCCAATACGACATCGACGTGGGCACGTCCCCGAGATGGCGGATCTTGTCGAGGATGAAGGCCGCGCTGTGGTAGCTGTCGTGGATCGGATCGAACGGTGTGTAGGAGCTGCTCCATTCTGTATAGTGGAGCTCCGCGTGCCCGAAGGCCGAGCGATCGATCTTGGCGCGAACTCCCTTCACTTCGCCCGTGATGGCGTTGCGATCGGGCGAGAACACCGTGCCAGCACTGCCGTTTTCGTCGAGGTAGCCGCTCGATGTGGCATAGCAATGCGTACTGATAAAATCCAGGGGCTGCCTGTTTTCCGCACAGAAAGCGAGTGTCTCCCCGATCCAGCCGCTGCCTGCCGTCGCTGGTCCGCCGACGCGGTACCGGGCGTCGATGGACTTCACGGCGCGGGCGGTTGCGACATACAGCTTGTAGTATTCGGCGCGCGCCGTGGATTCGAATTCCGCCTCGGTCTTGCCCCTGGTGGTACCCATCCAAAAGCCCGTCAGGTTAGGCTCGTTCCACACCTCGAAATACCACGAGCGCACCTCGTCGGAGCCGTAGCGCTCCGTCACGTGGCGCACGAAAGCGGAGATAAACGCCCCCCACTTTGCGTAGTCCCTCGGCGGAGTCACATTGGCCTTATACCAAAAAATGGTCTGTGGCCCGCTAGCGAGAGCGCTCGGCATAAACCCGAGTTCCACAAACGGTTTCATCCCGATGCCCTGCAGGAAATCGAATAGCTCATCGATGTATTGCCAGTTATAAACGGAGCGGCCCTGTTTGTCCTCCTGGTAGACACCCATGTCGTCGCAAAAGAGCCCGTGAAACCGAATATACCGGAATCCGCACTCGGCTCGCACGCGCCGGAGCTGCCGCTGCCAGTCAGCGCGAAGCCCCTCGTTGGCCCGACCGGCTCCGACGCAGAAGTTGTACATGCGGCTCATTGCTCCGCGCGTATTCGAGATATCTGCTTCGATCATGCGTGTGGCGGGCGTCTGCGCTGAGACAAAGCGCAATGGAACCCCGAGTAACAAAAAGATTAGAAGGCGACTGGACTTGGTCTTGGATGGAAACACTGGGGTCCAGTATGCTCTGTATCCCTGTCAAACGAGTCAACTTAGACAAGTTCGACTGAAACGCTGGGTTTGGAGATGCGACTGGAATTCGTCGCGCCGATGACAAGGGCTTCAATCGGGGCGCCGCCGCGATCCATCTCCTTCCGCGGCTTGCGACTGCGGAAACGGCCTATCCGTACGATTCCACCATCCTCCTCCCAGGGCCTGGAAAAGCGCCGCCGTGTCAGAAAGACGATTGGCCTGGGCCTGTATGAGCGCGATAGCGGCCTCGCTGTATGCCTGCTGCGCACTGTAAAGGGCAAGGGATCCCGAATAGCCCGTCTCAAATTGGCGCGCGGTCAGGGCGAGCGTTGTCTTCGCAGCGCGCTCCGACGTGGCCGCGGCCTTCACAGCGTCGGCGTCGGCGCTTAGCGCATGGAGCGTATCGGCCACGTTCTGGAAGGCACCGATCACTGTCGCCCGGTACTGTTCGGCAGCCTGGATCAATGCCTGGTCTGCAGCACGCTCCCGGTGGAGCAACGTCATCCCGGCAAAGAGCGTCTGGTCGACGTTTCCGGTCAGATTCCAGAAAGGGCCACCGGACTTGAACATCTGGCCAAACTCCGAGGCCGCCCCACCGTAGGCAGCCGAAATTGAGAATTGCGGCAGCCTCGCGGCAATGGCCACGCCCACCTGGGCGTTCGCAGCGCGCATTTGCTCCTCGGCAGCCCGGACATCGGGTCGCTGAGTCACAATCTTTGAGGGTAGGCTAAGCGGCAATTCCCGCGGCAGGTGCAGCGATGAGAGCCCAAAGATCTCCTCCACATCCTTGTCGGGAAGGTTGCCCACAAGGGCCCGGATCAAGTCGCGGGTTTGCTCCAGCTGCCTCCGGAGGGGGGGCAACTGCTGTTCTGCCTGCGCCAGAGCCGACTCCTGCGCCGCTAGATCAACATTGGACGCATACCCGAGCCTCTGTTGGTTCCTCAGTATTCCCAGGGAGCGTGTGGTGGCGTCGATGATCCTCTCGACCGCCTCGATCTGCGCCCGCGTCGACGCCTCTTGGATCGCCGCAGCGACCACATTTGAGGCCAACGTTATGTAGGCGGCCTCAAGTTCGAAGCGTTGCGTGGCTGCCTGCGCCTCAAGCGATTCCACCTGCCTGCGGTTGGCTCCGAAAACGTCCAGGGTGTAGCCCACGGTCACCTGCGCCGTGTGGAAGGTGTAAGTGACCGGGCCGTTGTAGGGCGGCCCATTTGGGTTTTGATAAGTGGAGATGACGGTGCCGTTGGATTGGATTCCCGGCGAATTGCCGCCCAGATTGCCCGCCAGCTGCTGGCGCTCCGGGGTGTACCCCACTCCAACCGTCGGGAAGTAATATCCGTTTTGAGCATAGACCATCTCCTGGGCCTGCAACAGGGCCGCCTTGGCCGAGGCAATGGTCGGACTCGATCGAATCGACCGATCCACCAGCTGGTCCAGCTGCGGGCATTGGAAAGCCCTCCACCAGTCAAAGGGGATGTCCATTCCGCCCTCGAAGCGCTGAGTTTCTCCGGCATAGGTTTCCGCAGAAGAGGTCGTTTGCGGCAGGGGTTTCGGCGAATAGCCAGAAGCCGGGGGGGCCTCGGGCCTTTTGAAGTCGGGTCCCACTGCGCAGCCGGCAAGGAGCATGAGCGCAAGAGGCGCAAGGAGGGAGAAGAAGCGCGGAGGACGCACGGGATTCATTTGCCTGGTTCAGCCCTGATCAGTGGCTTCCTGATCGTTGTTCCGTCTATGACTGCACGGTTCCTCACGGCCTTGGCCCCCGTTGTTCCCAAGCCGGTTCGCGCCAAGGGGGTCGGTGCCGTCGGCTTTAGCCGGGTGCTGGTCCCGCCCTTGGGAGGTGCCGGTGCGGGTGCAGACACAAGACGGCCGGCCGTGCCGCCCTTTCCTGGCGTTCCAGGATTCTGACCCGGCCCACGGGTATTCTTCGCAACAACTCCGGGCAGGCTGCCCTCCTTTACCGGGAGTCCCCTTCTCGCCTCATCGGCGAGGGCCGCCTTCCCGGGATTGGCAACGCTGACCGCGAGGACAAGGGTGATGATGAAGGTTTTCATGCCGTTCGGGGCGTCACTGGGAAGGGGCCTCGGTCCCCGTTATCGGCCCCTTGTCTCCGCGCAGAAAAACCATCTGAAGCGCGGGCACCACGACCAGCAGCATGACAGGGCCAAACAACATGCCGCCCACAATGACCGTCGCCAGGGGGCGTTGCACCTGGCTGCCGACGCCCGTGGAGAGCGCGGCCGGCAGGAGCCCGATGCAGGCCGACAGGGCCGTCATCAGCATCGGTCGCATCCGGTGAGTCGCCGCATCATACATGGACTGTTGCGCCGGCGTATTGAGGGCCCGCAGCTGGTTGTAATAGGTGATGATCAGAATGCCGTTCATCACCGAGACCCCGAAAAGCGAAATGAATCCCACGGCCGCCGAGACGCTAAAGTGAAGCCCCGTGAGGTACAGTGCGAGGACGCCGCCTCCGATCGCAAAGGGGATGCCGGCAAGTGCCATGAAACAGTCCCTCATCGAGTTAAAAAGGCTGTAGAGCAGGCCGAGAATCAGCACGAGGCTGACCGGCACAATGAAGGCGAGCCGCTTCTGGGCCTTCTGAAGGTCCTCGAATTCTCCAGCCCAAACAAGGCGGTAGCCCGAGGGAAGCTTCACATTCCTAGCTATCCTATCCTGAGCCTCCGCAACGGTGCTTCCCAAGTCGCGACCCCTGACGCTGAACTTGACCGGGATCTGCCGCTGGGTGCTCTCGTGGTAGATGTACGATGCCCCGGTATCGACCGTGATATCGGCCAGCTCGGACAGCGGAATGTAGGCCGTTGCGCCGCTGCTGGTCTGGTAGCCGACCCTAAGAGAGCGGATCTTCTCGATCGTGTCGCGGAATTGTGGCGCAAAGCGCACGGTGAGGTTGAACTGCCTCGGACCCTCAAGCACCGTGGTCGCCACGGCTCCCCCAAGCGCCGTGTTGATGTACGTGTTCACGTCCCCGGTATTGAGCCCGTACCGGGCGGTCTTGTCCCGGTCGATCCGAATGTTGAGCTGCGGCTGACCCAGGATCTGGAAAATCCCAAGGTCGGCAACGCCGCGCACCTGCCTCATCTGCTCCTGGACCTGGTTCGCAAGCTGCGTGAGGGTCTCGAGGTTCTGCCCTATGATTTTGACCGAGTTCGCCCCTTTCACCCCAGATATTGCCTCCTCAACGTTGTCCTGAATGTACTGCGAGAAATTGAAATTCACACCCGGAAGCTCGGCGTTGAACTCCTGCTGCAATTCCTCGGTGAGCTTGTCCTTTGTGAGACCGCGTGGCCATTCGTCGTAGGGCTTGAGCGGCACGAACAGTTCGACGTTCGAGAAAGCCGAGGCGTCGCTTCCGTTGTCGGGCCTGCCATGCTGCGACACGACCGTGATCACCTCAGGGTGTTTCAGGAGGATCAGGCGGATCTTCCGCGTGGCCGCTTCGCCGTCCTCCAGGGAGAGCGTGGGAGGTAACGATGCGCGGATCCAATAGTTGCCCTCCTCAAGTGCCGGGAGGAACTCGCTTCCGAGGCGTGGGATGAGCAGGCCGGTAACCACCAGTACTGTAATCCCAATCGCCACCATGATGTTTCTGTTCTCGAGCGCGAATTGGAGCATCGGTTTGTAGATCCGGTGCAACGCGCGTACGACCACGGGCTCCACCTCCTTCACCTCCTTGGGAAGAAGGAACGACGTGAGCACGGGCGTGATGGTGAACGTCGCGATCAGCGCCCCAAGCAGCGCATAGCCGTAGGTCCGTGCCATGGGTCCGAATATCTGGCCCTCGACCCCCTGCATGGTGAAGAGCGGAACGAACGCGGCGACCGTAATCGCCGCGGAGAAGAAGATGGCTTTGTCGACCTGCAATGCGCTGGCGAGGATAAGGCGAAGCCGCGAGGTCCAGTGGTGCATGACCGAGTAGTCGAGCGAGCTGGTCGGGTCCCTGCCGAAGTAGCCGTTGCTTAAGTGGCGCAGCACTTCGTCCCTTCTCTCTTTTCTCTGGAAATTCCGAAAGGTGTTTTCCACGAGGATCACGGCGGAATCCACAATGATCCCAAAGTCTACGGCGCCGACTGAGAGCAGGTTGGCGTCCTCCCCGCGAAGGACCAGAAGGATGATCGCAAAGAACAGCGCAAATGGAATGTTGATCCCCACGACGATGGCGCTGCGCAGGTCGCCCAGGAAGATCCACTGGATCAAGAAGACGAGCACGCAGCCGAAGATGAGATTGTGCAGGACCGTATGCGTGGTCACATTGACCAAAGAGGTGCGGTCGTAGAACGGTACAATCCTGACGCCGGGCGGAAGTGAGCCGTCATGGTTCATCCTGTCGATCTCTGCCTTTATCTTCGGCACCATGTCGTTGGTGTGCTCGGTGCGGCCCATCACCACAATCGAGGCGACCACGTCGTCCTGCTTGTCGCGCCCGGCGATTCCAAGCCGCGGCACATACCCCACGTAGACCCGCGCCACGTCCTTGACCAGCACCGGCACGCCGTTGAACTGACCGAGGACCACCTTCTCGATGTCATTGACCCTGTAGCCCTTCGTCAGGTCGTCATTTCCCCCGCTGTCCACGAGCCCTATCCCCCGGATGTCTATCGATTGCTGGCCAACCCGAATCTCGCGGCCGCCCACGTTGACGTTCGCGTTGCCAAGCGCTGTGAGCACCTGCTGCGCCGTCAATGAGAAGGCCTCAAGCTTGTTGGGATCCAGTTCGACCTCGAACTCCTTGGTTGTGCCACCCCAGCTGTTGACCTGCACAATGCCCGGAATGGCGGAGAGGCGGCGGAGCACGACCCAATCCTGGATTGTTCGAAGGGTGGTCAGACCCATGTGCGACGGGCCCACCACCTGGTAGCGGTAGACTTCACCCACAAGGCTCGACTGCTGGATCTGGGGTATCTGGTTGCCCGGAAGGTTTACGTTCTGCTGGAGGTTTATGGCCGCTTGGCTGAACGCGAAGAAGTAGTCGACCCCGTACTTGAACGTGACCCGCACGAACGAGAGCCCCTTGAACGAGGTGGAGCGGATGGTATCGATGCCGGGCGTGGAATAGAGGCCGACCTCCATCGGGATCGTGTAGTACTTCTCCATCTCCTCGGCTGAGAGTCCCGGCGCCTGGGCCGTGATTTCAAGGATGACCGGAGCGGGATTGGGATAAGCTTCGATATTGAGCTGCGTGAAGGCCATGTAGCCGGCACCCGCAAAAAGAATGAGCCCAAGGACGACGATCGTCCTGCGGGAAAGGCAATATGCGAGGAGACCCTTGAACACGTTTGGCCCTATTGAGGAGTTAGGACTTGGATATCTTGATCGGGCTCGGCGACCCTAGTCGGCGTCAGGCGCCGTCAGCATGTTGCTTAGGAACACGGCGCCTTCCGTAACCACTGTCTCTCCCTGTTTGAGGCCATCGAGCACCTGCCACCGTCCGTCCCGTTCCAAGCCCACCCTGACCACCCTCTGGGCGAAATGATTTCGGTCCGTCGCGACCCACGCTGTCGTCGTGCCGTCTCCCTCCCTGACGACGCCGCCTTCGGGAATGGCGGGGGATTCGCCATCGGCGTGGACGAGGATCGAGAAGGTGGCGACCATTCCGGGGCGCAACTCGTGCTTCGTATCGGCCACCTCGGAGCGGACTAGGACTCGGTGGGTGTTAGGGTCGACCGTGGCTCCTATGGCGGTAACCCTGCCGCCGAATTCGCGTCCTGGAAACGCCAGCACGAAAACCCTCACACGTTGGCCAACCTGGACAAGCGGACTGTCGCTCTCGGTGACATAGGCCAGCATCCACTTGGTGGAGACGTCAGCCACCGAAAAGGGGGCCGGGGAATTTCCCGGTTGCACCAAGAGGCCGGGCTGCGCATTGCGCGCCGTGACCTGGCCTGTCTCCGGGCTGCGAACGACCAGCACGGGATCGCTCTTGCGGCTGTCGATCATCCGGTTGATCTCGTCGTCCGTTTTCCCGAAGACACGCACCGCGCTGCGTGCAGCGTTCAGGGCCCCCTCTGCGGTCTGCTGGTCCGAAGTGGCCTGCTCAAGTTCCCGCTGGGCCACGCCCTTTCCCGTGTCGTAGAGCTCCCTTGCTCGCACGAGCTCCTTGCCGGTGAGTTCGAGTGCGGCTGCGGCGCCCACGAGCGTCGACTCCGCCTGCAGAAGGTCCGGACTTTCGATTGTATACAGGGGCACGCCCTTCTGCACCTCGTCGCCCAGCTTGGCGAAGGCCTCAATGATTCTCCCCTGGTAAGGGGGAAAAACCTGAACCGACAGATCTTCGTCGAAATCGATGCTGCCGACCGCCTGCATTTCCGTCGGGAAGGAGTATAGCCCGATCCGGCCGATGTGGATCGCCGCCAGCTGGGAATCCAATAGCTCAAGCGTGGGCGCGCCGCCTGCCTGAGCGTCCGACCGTTCCTCTACCGCATCAGATATGGGCGAGGACTTTCGGAACAGGACCAGCGCCACGGCTAACAATAGGGCAACTGCGGCGGCGACGATGATTTTTGAATTTGATTTCATGGATCGGCGTCTCAAGCGCGCGCCACACCTAGGCGTTAATGTTGGACTGGCTGTCCCTGGCAGGGGTGGCCACAGCCGGGTGCCCGGTCGCCTCGCCTTCCCTTTTCAGGGTCTCCACCCATCGGACCGCATCGCGAAGGAGCAACGTGCCGTTCTCGAGACGGAGCTTCCTCTTAATGTGGTGGCAGTGGGTTTGCACTGTCTTGAGGCTAATGTGCAGCTCTTCCCCGATTCTCCGGTTTTCCATGCCGAGCCCTATCCTACTGAACACATCGAGCTCTCGTTGTGAGAGCTTTGTGACCACGGCGAATGCTGCCATTGCGTCTCGCATAGGGGGCCCTTCCTGTTCGCCATGAGAAACCTTCTGGCTCACATAGTGCTCGCCCATCAGCACCTTTCGCAGGGCGCCGATCACGTTGCGGGAAAGCTCGCTCTTCACCACGTAGCCCAGGGCCCCGGAGCGAATGGCTCGTTCCACGTGTGACAAGGTATCGTGCATCGAAAGCACGAGGATCGGCGGGGGATTGGGTAGGCCGCGGATGCGTTCAATCAGGTCGAAGCCAGACTGGCCCTTAAGGGTGAGATCAAGAACCACCACATCCGGCTTGGCCGCGAGGATTCCGGAGTAGGCGTTCTCGATGTCCTCCGCCTCACCGCAGACAAAAAGGTCGCTGTACTGGGCAATCAACTTCGCAAGCCCCTCCCGGACAAGAGGGTGGTCGTCGACGACGAAGACGCTGCGCGGCGATACGGGCCCACCCGTGCCCTCGCTGTGTCTCTGAATTTGGCTATCCATACTGCGATAGCAGAATACCGCTTAAGGTGGCCCGTCGTATATCGGGCTGCGCCCGTATTTTTCTAAGATGCGGCACTATGGCCAAGCCATTGTCGGAACTGATCAAGTGCCGCTCTCCGCGAGGGGACATCAACGCAGTCCAGGCAGGATCTCCATGCCTAACGCCGCCGATTGTTACCAGCGCCGACTAATGTCGTAGTGTTTGGACACCGTGTCTTTATGTCGTCAGAAGCCGCATGGATTCTGAAACGGTCAGCATCCAACTCCGCTCTGATCCTGTGAAAGGGGCTCGCCCGTTGGCTTGGCGACAAGGCCGCACCTTGCCCGAGCAGATTTAATTATGGATTTGGCCCGGACGCGCAACCGGGAGCTGTTCTATCAGGCACAGGCATGGCCTTGGTTCCCATTCTCGGGCGCGTTACTGAGGACCGGAAAGAGGCGGATCATTACCTCCCTAGCTCGATTGGGCCGTTCAAAAAGCACCTGACATGAGAACTAATCTCAGATCTGTATCGAGAGTCCTTTCAGGCCCTCAAATTCCTGCGGAAAAGTTCTAAATACCTATGCCGAATTTTCCACGGCGGCGGTTGCTCCGCACCGCTTTTTTGGGTCTAGGGAAGACTGCGGCCGACCCGCCGTCAGCACACTCTGCAAGCCCTCAGAGGTCATCTCCCTTAGACAGCTCGTGCGACAGGTGCTCGATCATGGCCTGTCCCGATAATTCAGTATATTTTCCGAGATTATGCCCGACATTCGAATGCACGACGTAGGTGTACCTGATCCCAAGATCCTTCAGGTGCTTTAAGAAAGGCTCCTGGCGCGGCAGGAGAAAATCGTCCCCACCAATCACCATAAAGAGATACAGGCTTTCCCGCTGCTTCTGCGTCAGCGCAGACGCGTGCCGATAGCAGTTGTCTCCGCCGAAATCCTCAGGCGTCTTGTCGATGGCCGCCGCGAGCGAGGCCGCTGTGCAGAAGAGCCCAGGGTACTTGAGCACCAGCCGGATGGCACCGGAGCCGCCCATCGAGAATCCGCAAATGCCCCGGGCTGATGATCGATCTATCGTCCGGTAGTGTTGATCAATGAAGGGAAGAAGCTCGTGAATCAGCATGGTCTCGGCCCGCACATAGTTTTCAGGCCAGTCCCGGTAGTAGCTGGCCGCACCCCCGTTCGGAAAGACGTAGATGACCGGGGCGATGCGTCCCGAGGAGATCGCCGCGTCGACGTTCCTCGCCAGCCCGGCATCCGAACTCTCGGTGCCTGTAGTTCCGTGGAGAAAATAGACCACCGGGAACCGTCGGTCTGGTTCCTTATCGTACTGCGGCGGCAGGTAGATGTTGAACCCCACCGTGCGCCCCATGGAAGCGCTTTCAATCGTCCCGTGCCGCAAGCCAGGGATTCCGAGGTCCCTCGGATCGTTCCATTTCCAGGTGTTGGGATCCTTGGTGTCGGGATCGGCCGCAGACGCCCTCCCGAGGCCGATGGCTCCGATTCCCAGGAAGGAAATCAAAAGGGGCAATTTTCTTAAATGGATGACGCTCATAATGCAGTCCGTTCAGGTTGAGGTTTCGGAAGAATGATGATGGGAACCCACGCGTCGCCGCGACCCATTTGTGGGTCACGGGAATCCGGGTCACACAAATCCTATCCCATTTTAGACCGTAGCGCGACCCTCCCAAATGCCGGGCTCAACGGCAGTCGAACAAGGAGTCTTGAAGCCATCATTCGCTGCACGATTTTTGAAACGGTCGGCAGGATCCCCCATGCCATGGCAAGGGTTGGCTTCCCGTCGGCCCTTGGAATCGAAACCGGCCGGCCTCGGACGGCACCGGCGGTCCATGCGACCGCCATCACAAGACAACCTTTGGAAAACCTTTGCCGCGAGACCGCCCGATCAAATGTTGGACGCGGGCCGCGGTGCGCTCGCGAGCCCGAGGGCCTCGCGGAACGGTATGAGAAACTGGTGGATCGCAGCGAGTTCGCCCGGTGTCGGACGGTCGGGATTTGCCGCGGTGGGCGGCGATCCGTGGCGGTTCAGGCAACGCTCGAGCACCGCAGCCGCTTCGGATTCGGTGAGATGCCCGCAATCCAAGAACAGGTCGTCCGGATCGTGCGCAACTTCGCCGCCGGGCGCTATCCGCGCGACGGGCACGCCCTGCAGAGCGACAAATCGCAGCGCGTTCTCTGCGCCGTGGGTGAAGAGTCCGTGCCGGTCCCCGACGGCGATGAGCCCCACGGCGCGGTGCGCCTTCTGGAGGGACGCGACCTGACAAAGCACTTCAAATTCACCCGCGCCTTCCCTGACCGGATCGCCCGGAGACCAAGGCGCAGCCCTCAAGACCGCGACAGGATTGCCCGCGGCCTGGGCAATGGCGATCGGGTGAAGGAATGCGGCCAGTCCACACCCAATCCACGAAGTGACCACCGCTGATCGAACGATTCTCATCGCCCTTCAAGCAGCAGTGGGTATGCCAAAACGACCGAAAATGTTATGCAACGATAAGGGCGCCAACGTGTTAAAAAAAGATTAACAGCGCCACGTCCCTGATATGCCGACGGGAGAAAAAGAAGCCGGCCTTTGCGGCCGGCTTCGCAACGCAAATCGGGTAATTGCTCAGGCCTTTGGCCTCTGCGCCGTCGCGTCGTCGACCACCGCCCGGAGCTCGGCACGGATCGCCTGGGGCTGGCGATCGAGCTGCTCCCTGCAAATCTCAAGGACGCGCGGATGAGATGCCGCATCCCGCGCCAGTGCAAAGCGGGCCGCCGTCGCCAACCCGGGTTCGTTCGAACCCAGCGCCCCCAGGACGCTGACGATGTGCCGCTCGTCCCCACTCGCCAAAAACGCGCCCCACCGCAGATTCATGGATGCCGCGGAATCGACCGGCGTCTGGTTCACGGACAGCGCTCCGGCTGCGAGCAGCCGATCCACCTCGGCTCGAACGGGGAACTTGAACATGCCGAACGACTCACGGACCCGGCGCTCGCCAGTCGGATCGCCGGCAAGCCATGCCGCAATGGCGAGGGTGCGGCGGGTGGGCAGCGGCAGAAATCGCGATGCCCGAAGCCAGTTATCCACCTGTTTTGGGTTCTGCTGAAATACGGTGCTGAAAAACCCGAGCGCTGCGCCCTGTTGGGCGGGCTCGTTAAAATAGCCGTCTTCATTCAGGCTGCACACGGCTTGCACAAGGGCATCCGGGGCCGGGTGTTGATAATAATTCTCCATCCATTGACGGCCAAAGCCGTCTGCGCCGAGGACGGGGAACGCTGCGAGGCTGACGCATGCGGCGAATGCGATGCGAAGTGGTTTCATGAGGAGTTTGGGGTTAAACTGACAAGACCGTCGTCGCCAATTGGGGGTTGCGACGGCCGTATTCTACCGCTCCCGCATCCTCCTGTAAAGGGCCACGCTTAATATTCTTTTAGCACAACCTGCACGGCAGGAACGGGTCCGGGCCCAAACGCCGAACGGCTCCAGACGGCGGGATTGCTCCCGTCGCAGCCGAGCTATTCCGGGCCAGAGACAGGGGGGCGGTAAACCCGGATCTCGCGGATATTCGGCACTTCGTGACCCTCCGCTATGAGCTCGAGCTTGTGCTTCGCGTTGGGCAGACCGAGCGCAAGGACCGTGGCCTGTTCCCGCGAGAGGTCCCCCATTCGCGGCTCGGCATAGACGTCGGTGAACATGGGCAGCACGCTCCACCTCACCTCGAATCCCCGCGGCGTAGGGGAATGCAGCAACTTGAGCGCTCGGACAAGCGTCCAATCCCCCGGCTCGATCACCACGCGTCCCGATTTCGATACGAAACGCTCGGTGCTCACTCCGCGCCCGTCATATCCGGTGGATGAGCCGCGCACCTCAAATTCCGCGCGCGATTCGTCGGAATTCACTTCCAGGATCCGCAGCGTCCAATTCTCAACCAGCAACGGGGCCCGCGCGCCGATCCGATTGATCGCCGGCCAGTCGACGCCGTACGTGTCGCTGGGCCGCGTGATATGATAGAGTTCCGGACGATCGGAGGGGGGGCTGCCGTCGATGCGCACGGCGGCCGAGGCGCCGTGATAGGGGTCCGCAAGTCCGGCGACTGCGTCCACCCGGTTGCCCTCAAATTCGAGCTCCAGCCGACCGTTTACCCAATGGATGTCCCGGCCGATCTCGTAGCCGCGAACGAGGCCCGCCCACGGCTGCCGCGGCAACTCGGGACGATACACGAGATGGCGCTCCGTGAGTTTCGCGACAAGGTAATCGCCCTGGAAATTGAAGTGCGTCCCGTCGTGAAGAAGGTCGTCAGGCCTGAGGCCGTTTGCCTTCAGGTACGAGAGATAGGGACCTCGAACGTCGGCGAGCTCGCATCCGAACCGGTGGGCCACGCCTGGAAGCCAGACGTCGTTGTGCTCCCGGGTCCAGGTATAGGCGTGAAGCCTGCCCGGGTCCGTGGGCAGGGCCCCGACCGTGGCGGCGTCCGGCCGGTCGTTTTGGATGAGGATCTCCGCCGTGGTGTTCCGCCGGATCTCATCGATCATGTGCTCATAATCGGGCTCCCCTCCGAAATCATGGAAGATGATCAGGTCGGGATAGAACGCGAAGACGTCGTGGGGCAGCGTCCGCTTGAGGAGATCCGAGGCGTAGCCCCCTATGGCCTCATTGGCAAAGGTGATGTCCGCATTCGGGAAGCGCGCCCGCAGGTCATCGGCAACCTGCCCTGTCCATGCCTGCTTCGTGAGCGACTGCCCGTAGAAAAGGATCCGAACCGGATTGCGCTTCTCCGGAGTGCTGGTGGCGAGGAGCGTCATCGTGCGTTGGATGCCCGCCCCGAAACGGGAGGTATCGGGGGACTCGCCCACCGGGGCGTAAGCGGGCTTTGCGATGCGCAGGGGAAGGTTGGCCGTTGCGGCGTTGCCGAAGCCGTCGCGCACATAGGCAAAGATCCGATAAACGCCTTCAGCCTCGGGAAGTCGAAACGCAGCTTTATTGCCCGCAGCCGAAAGAATGCATCCATCTATCGGCAGAGCGGGTTGCTCGCGGTCGCCCCCGACATTGGGATTGCCGCTCACGTCGAGGCGCAGGTCCCAGCTGTATTGGAGCGGGGCGCCCTCGGGGTCCGAGGCGTCGAGTTCACCGTTCACCACGGCTCCGGGGGGCATCACCACGGGGCCTCTTGCCGTCCCATCGTCGGAATGGAGCCGGATCGGGTCGGAGCCCAGGCGGGGGCACCTCTTGGCGGGCCATTTGCCGCTCCAGAGGTGGGTCATCACCTCCACGGCCTCCGTGCGGGTGCCGTCCTCCAGGAACATACCGTACCATGTGTGGGTCTTCTCGTGATGCTGGGCCCAGTGGAACACATAGGAGCCCAGGCATGCGGGCTGCCCCTTGACCGCATGCTCGTAGGCCCTTCGGTAGAATTCGGCCTTTTGCGTGCTTGAGTCCTCGATCGGAAGCTTCCACGGGGTGAGCGGCGCCTGCCAGTGCCCGCGCGGTCCAAATTCGGTGACCCAGTACGGGCGGGTCCATCCCTCCCTGCGAATATCCTCAGGGAGGGTGAGCATGTCGGCGTAGGAGTTGAGGCCCACGGCGTCCAGGTCCCGGCAGTATTGGTTCAACTCGTGAAGCATCTCCTTGTATTGGCCGCCTACGACCGTGATCACCGGGTGGTCCGGGTCGATTTCGTGGATCATGCGCGCAACGTGGTCCACCTCCTTCCAGAGGATGGCCCGTTGTTCCGGGGTCGTGTTGATCTCAAGTTCATTCCCAATCGCCCAGGCCAGCAGCGCCGGGTGGCTCCGGTGCCCCTCAACAAGGGCCCTAACCTCCTCCCGCTGCGCGTTCACTGCGGACGGATCGCCGTAGTCGAAACCCCACCGCTGTTTGCCGAAAGGCAGGTCAACCAGGACGCTCAGCCCGAGCGCCTGCGCCCGATCTAGATCGTTCACGCCGGCTCGTATGGAGTTGCCGCCGGCAGCGACCAGCTCCTCAAGATGGACGCTGCCGACCGCCCCCTTGACGAAATAGGGTCGGCCACCGCGGAGGAGGCTGTAGCCGTCTCCCTGCTTCACGATTCGCACGGGTATCGGTTCCGCAGCCACGGCCGCGACTCCCGCGAACATCAGCAAGAAAGAAAGCGCCGTTTTTATCCGAACTCCCGCCCGAGAAGGCCGGCCGAAAGGAGGTGTCCGTTGCGCGCCGGATTCTTTGGACATGCGGCCCCAAGTTGCTGGCTGAGGATTTCTTATGCAACGGCATTCTGGGCATTTCAATGCGCCCGCACTGGCCCTTACCCATGATGGCCTAGGTGCTTGGACGCCGGATCCACTTCCATTGTCCGTCAAAATGAATGGCCGAACCATGATCCGACCTCGGGGCATTCCGCCCATGGCGAGCCGATGGCCTTTAATTGCGGCAGAGCACGAGCGGGTGGGGTTCTGAGCTTGGGGCCTCAACCAGATCGCTTGGATTGACGATGGGATGCAGGCTCAACCCCGAGATTCCCCTTTAGCTATGCCCCCCGGGGCGGGGAACATTTCAGCAGAGGATTCCGCCCAATCCCCAGGAACCCGGATGTTGAGGGACCGCATAAGGGTCGCACCCGTCAACAGGACTCAAATCCCTTCACGTGTCGTGCCGTTTGGCGTTCTCGATTTCGGAGCGCCCGAGCCAATAGCAGGCCAACGTGGCGGGAATATTCAGCAAACGCGTGGATCCCGCATCCGGCGCGATCGCCCGGACTTTGAAATCGACCAGGTCCCGAGTAATGACATAGCCGCGGTCGATGCGATGGTGGGTGCAGAATTCGACGATCCCTTTCAAGTCCGCCAGCCCCGTATGCTCGGCCTGCCGGTATTTCACCTCAAAGGGCACGAGCCTGCCGCCCAGGTCGGCGATGATGTCCACCTCGCGGTCCTTCGCACCTCTCCAGTACGAGAACCCCACGTTACCCGCGTAATATCGGGTGAATACATGCTTGAAGATTGCGGTCTCCACCGCCCGCGCCAGGCCCGCCGCGTCCTCGAGCAGCGCCTTGCCCTTCAACAACACACTTGGCCCGATGGCCGCGTCCGCGAGGTACACCTTTGAGCGGGCCCTCAGCACCTGCTTGCCGTAGCCGAACGGCCAAAGCCGGTGAATCAGGTGTGATGCCTCGAGAAGGTCGATATAGTTGCTCACGGTCGGCCGTTTGGCCTCCAATGCGGAGCACAGGGTCTTCATCTCAAGCAGGCCGCCATCGTGGAGGCAGAGATACAGAAAAACCTGCTCCAGCTCCAGCACCCGCCTGACGCCGAACAGCGCCGTCATGTCGCGTTTCAGGACCTTGTCGACAATATCCTCGCGGAGAAGCTTCTGGGCCATCGGGATGCTCTCCACGAGGGCACTTTGGGGAAACCCCCCTCGGAGCAGGTAGTCGTGGAATAGGCCCGTGAGCGGCTGGGCGTCCGCTGCGACCTCTGCGATTTGCCTGGGGGTCCAATCGAACAGCCGTTGCAGCGAGTCCACCGCGGGAAGGGCTGGCGAGGGAAGCCGTCTGAGCTGCAGGTATTCGTAGAACGAAAGCGTGGCGAGGCGGATGGTGTGCCAGCGGCCAACGCCCGACTCCTGGCCCGCCGTGACAAGCGGCGTGGCGGATCCGGTGACGGCAATCCGGCGCCTCTTTTCAAAATCGACTTGGTGCTTCAGCCAGGTCTGCCAGTCCTTGGCGACCTGGATTTCATCAAGGAAAAGGTACTCGGGGGAGGCGCGCGAAGGTTCCAGTTCACGCCACAGCTGCACGAGACCGTCCAAGCCCAGCAGCTTCAGCAGAGGGTGGTCAAAGGTGACATACAGGATGCTGGTGGGCTCCACTCCCTTGTTCAGCAAATCCTCGACGGCCTGAAGAAAGAGCGTCGTCTTTCCGACCTGACGAGCTCCCGATAGGAGTAACGCCCGGCCTCCCGGCGGGTCCGAGATCCATGCGGCGATCTCCTGGAACGCTGCGCGACGCCACTTTGGCAAATCCAGCACCCGCCCACCCGCCCACCAAGGATTGTATTGGCGCAGGACCGCAATGAGATCTGGCATCGAAGCTAACATCACCCCGTTTTTGCTTAAAAAGTCGTTTTAGTTCAAGTATATCTTAACTAAAATAGATTTTTAGTCCAAAATTGCTCGATTTAATTTAATCGGCAAGCGAGCGGTAATTCTTGGAGGACGGGCCAAATACCGCCCGGATCGAAAGCCCTCTAAAAGCAACGCCGGCCCATGATGAATCCGAGCCGTAAGGCACATCTGTGCCCCTTCATCGAGTGGCTATTCAGCCTTCCCGCCTCGGCACCCCTCTGCGCCGGGGTGGAAATGGGGCCTCCCGCCCTACCAGACCTCCTCCTCCTGAGCGAACGGCAGGCCAATGGGCGCGGGCGACAGGTCCCATGAACGACCCGTTCGCAGCCTTCAGACACGGCGCCTATTCATCGTCCTCAATTTGTAATGTGACCCAGGCTGCGTCTACTTGACGGCATGGACCTAAAACTCACGGGGAAACGGGCTCTGGCATCGGGCTCCACCAAGGGCATCGGCTTCGCGATCGCCGCCGGCTTGGCCCGCGAGGGCGCCGAGGTGATCGTCAACGGGCGCTCCCAGGCCTCCGTGGACAATGCGCTGAAGAAGATCCGGCATGCGGTGCCGAGCGCTCGCGTCAGCGGCTTTGCCGGCGATCTGGCGGATGCGGTTGTCGTGGATAGGCTCGTAGGGCTGGTTCCAGCGGTGGACATCCTGGTCAATAATCTGGGCATCTTTGAGCCAAAGCCGTTCGAACGGATTCCAGACGAGGACTGGAGAAGGTTTTTTGAGATAAATGTGCTGAGCGGTGTCCGGTTGAGCCGCGCCTATCTGCCGGGGATGAAGGAAAAGAACTGGGGCCGCATAGTCTTTATCAGCAGCGAATCCGCGGAGCAGATTCCCACGGAAATGATACACTACGGGATGACGAAGACCGCCCAACTGGCCGTCTCCCGCGGCCTCGCCGAGACATGCGCCGGAACGGGCGTGACGGTGAACGCGGTGCTCCCGGGTCCGACCCATTCCGATGGCGTCGACCTGTTCGTGAAACAGCTCAGTGGCGGCAAGCCGTTCGCCGAATTCGAGCACGAATTCTTTTCGAGCGTCCGCCCAAGCTCGCTCCTCAAACGGTTTGCAACCACGGAGGAGGTGGCGAATCTGGTCGTCTATGTCTGCAGCGAGTTATCCTCGGCCACCAACGGCGCGGCGCTGCGGGTGGACGGCGGTGTGCTGCGTTCCTGCTTCTAGCAAATGGCGCAGTGGTTTGAGTATTCAGATCGCATTCCCCGCCCATGATGCTCCCCCGCACCGTCCCCGGCCTCATTCTCCTTCTTGTCCTTATCCCGCGCTGCCTGTCGGCTGACGCCCCGGCCCGGCCCGTGACCCCCAACGCCTCGCCGGAAGCGGTGCAGCTGCTGCAGTATCTCTACGACATCTCGGGCAAACAGACCATCATCGGACAGCACGCCGCCCCGCTTGTGGCCACCACCCAACTGGGCCGGGTTTACAAGATGATGAACCACTACCCCGCCCTCTTTGGACAGGACTTCGGGTTCAGCGCCCCCGGCACCTGGGATGGAATCAATTACCGCCAGCAGCTCGTCGACGAGGCCATCCGGCGCCATGACGAGGGGTTCATCATCGTCCTGATGTGGCACGCCGTGCGCCCCATTGAAGACGAGCCGGTCGAGTTCAAGACGTCCGTGCAGGGAAAGCTCACCGACCAGCAGTGGCATGATTTGGTCACGCCGGGAACGGCCATAAATGAACGCTGGAAGTCCCAGGTGGACGTGATCGCCTGGCACCTTGCCCAGCTGCGCAATGCGGGCGTGCCCGTGCTCTGGAGGCCTTACCACGAGATGAACGGCAATTGGTTCTGGTGGGGTCAGAAGCCGGGAGAGGACGGCTACAAGAAGCTGTACCGGATGCTCTACGACCGTCTGGTGAACTTCCACCACCTGAACAACCTGATCTGGATTTACGGTGCCAACGAGATCCGCGAGGGCGTGGATCCCTACGAGAAATATTTCCCCGGAACGGACGTCGTGGACGTCCTGGCCACCGACGTCTATCATGGCACGTTCAAGAGCGACTATGATTCGCTGCTCTCCCTGGCGAACGGCAAGCCTATCGCGCTCGCCGAAGTGGGCAGAGTGCCGCCAATGGAGATCCTCACGAGCGAGCCAAGGTGGGCATGGTTCATGACCTGGGGCGACCCCATGGGGCCCGGAAGCAGCTTCGCGGACTTGCCGAAAATCCGCGAAGTCTACGAGAGCGAACGCACGCTGACCCTGGACAGGCTGCCTTGGGTGACGGACAAGCACCCGACCATCCATTATCCGATCTTGAAGTGAACGGATTCTCGGAAGCGGGCCGCCCGCCCAAGCGAATCAAAGCGCGCGGATCTTTCCCCCCTTGACATTCTAGGGGAGATCCGTTCTCCCTTAGAGGCTCTATGGGGAAGATCCGATCATGACCCGAATCGACCTGCTTCAGGGGACGCTCGACATGCTCGTGCTCCAGGTGCTGAGCGGAGGTCCCATGCACGGATGGGGGATCGCCCAGCGGATCCAGCTTCTTTCGAAGGATGTCCTGCAGGTGGAGGAGGGCTCCATATACCCCGCGCTCTACCGAATGGAGCACAAGGGCTGGATCCGGGCCGAATGGGGGCAGTCCGAGAACAACCGCCGCGCGAAATTCTACGAGCTGACCAGGGACGGCCAAAAACAGCTTGCTTCGGAGGCCAGGGACTGGAGCCGCCTATGCGCGGCCATCGGCGCCATCATGGGTTCGGCGTAACCCCGGTTCCGATCGCACCCTCCCGTGAAAGCCTCGGCCCTTCGTTTCATGGCGCGCCTTGGGGACCTCTTTCGGCGCCGGCGGCTCGAGGGAGACATGGCCGAGGAGATTCGGTCGCATATGGACGGAGTGGCCGACGCAAACGTG
>Ga0181534_10000468_pt1 | contig 28183 bp, 23 predicted proteins | sample PEATcosm2014_Bin_37_FD_119758 | JGI IMG/M metagenome (GOLD analysis project Ga0181534, IMG submission 119758) | Peatland microbial communities from MTU Mesocosm Facility, Houghton, MI, USA - PEATcosm2014_Bin17_10_metaG | ecosystem: Environmental > Terrestrial > Soil > Wetlands > Peat | place...
AGCCGAGCGTGCGCACCGTTTCGCTCACCCAGAAGGGGATCAGGCACAGGATGAACACCAGCGAGCTCGCCCGGCCCTGCAGCAGCTTCGCGATGGTCCAGGCGATCGGGAAGGCGAGCAGCAGGGTCGCGAAGGTCGCGATCACCGACATGAGCGCGGTCCGCACGAACACGTGCCAGTAGAGCGGTTCGGTGAAGAAGGTCCGGTACTGCTCCAGGCTCGCCACGTAATGCCGCGGGCCCACGCGGGCGCGAAACGACAACACGGCGAGATCCACGTGCGGCAGCACGATGAGCGCCCCCAGCCACAGCAGCGCCGGTGCGAGCAGCAGCCCCAGGCTCAAGCGGCCGTGCCAGCGGGACGGCATGGCCGCGACCGCGCTAGGCATCCGGACCGACCGCGCCGGCCCGCGCGGCAAAGCAGATCGCACGCTCCGGGTCGAAACTGAACAGCACGCGCTCCTGCGGCTTCAAATCCGAGAATTGGCCGGTCTGCGGCAGGGCGATGCGAAATTCATGGCGCGTGCCGAGTTCCTGCAGCAGCACCGCCGAGTTCGCGCCGTCGAACAGCACGCTCTGAACCACGCCGGTATGCGCCGGCTGGCCCGCCGGCAGCTCCGCGGGCGTGCGTCCGAGGCTGGCGATTTCGGGGCGCACGAAGCCCTCCACCGCATCACCCAGCGCAAGCGTGCCATGTTGGCGCGCACGGACCGTCCACCCATCCGCAGTCGCCATCTGAACGTGGCTGCCCTCGAGCTGCGTGACGCGTCCGACCAGGCGGTTGTTCGCGCCGACGAAGGCCGCCACGAACGGGGTCTGCGGACGGTAGTACAAATCCTGCGGCGTACCGAGCTGCTCGAAGCGGCCTTGGTTCATGACCCCGACGTGATCGGACAGCACCAGCGCTTCGGACTGATCGTGGGTGATGTAGACGAAGGTGGTGCCGAACGAGGCCTGCAATTGCTTGAGTTCGATTTTCATGTGCTCGCGCAGCTTGAGGTCGAGCGCTCCGAGCGGTTCGTCGAGCAGCAGCAGCGTGGGTTCGAGCACCAGGCTGCGCGCGATGGCGACGCGCTGGCGCTGTCCGCCCGACAGCTCGTCGACGCGCTTGCCCGCGGCCCCCCCGAGCCCCACGCGCTCGAGCATGGCGTGGCTGCGCCGGGTTCGATCGGCGCGGCCGACTCCGCGCCGGGCGAGGCCAAAGGCGACGTTCTCGCCGACCGACATCATGGGAAACAAGGCGAGCTGTTGGAACACCATGTTCACCGGGCGGCGGTTCGGTGCAATGCCCTGCATGCTCCGGCCTCCGATGGCGATGTCGCCGCTGTCGGGCGCGATGAAGCCGGCGATCATGCGCAGCAACGTGGTCTTGCCGCAGCCCGAGGGCCCGAGGATGGAAAAGAAGCTGCCGCGCTCCACGTTGAACGACAGCGAGTCGACCGCCGTATGATCGGCGAAGCGCTTGACGACGTGGTCCGCCACCAGATCGGCGGTGCTCAATTGGCGGCCTTGATGCGATCCATCACGCGGCCCTCGATCTCTTCCAGGCCCGCGGGAATTGCCGGATACCAATGAATGCCCTTGAGCGCCTCGTCGCCGAAGGCGGCCTTGAACTGCGCTTTGAGGCGCGGATCCACGAACGGTGCGGTGCCCACCGCGGCGGAAAAATTGCCCACCGACTTGATCACCCGGGCGGCGTTCTCCGGGCGCATGGTGAAATTGATCCAGGCATACGCGGCGGCATCGTTGCGGCCCCGCGCCGGCAAGGCGAAGGTATCGAGCCAGCCCAGAGCGCCCGAGCGGGGCACCACATACTGAATGTCCGGATTTTCGCGATTGAGCGTCCAGCCGCCGGTGTCCCACATCATGGCGGCCCACACTTCACCGGAACGAAATCCGTTCAGCAGTTGATCCTTGTTGTCGAAGAAGAACTTGAAATTCGATTTGCAGGCGATGAGGGTCGCGGCCACCTGGTCCATGAGCGCGGCATAGGCCTTCGGATCCCCGTAGAGCGCAAACGGATCCTTGCCGGCCGCGAAGGCGAAGCCCATCAGGGTGGGGCGCCGCAGGCGGATCGAGGTTTTGCCCTTGAGGTCGGCGCGGCACAAATCGCCGTAATCCGTGACGGTGGCGTGCTTGGTGTTGACGACCAGGCCGTCGGTTCCCCACAGATACGGCAGCGCGTACACCTTGCCCTCGATGCTGGTGTTGCGCTTGACGATGTCGAGCAGCGCCGGCTGGAATTGCTCGAGCTTCACCTTGGCGAGGTCGATCGGCTTGTAGATGCCGAATTCGCGCTGAACCGAGGCGATGCGATCCTGCGACGGCTGGGCGAGATCGTAGCCGGCGCCGCCCGTGGCGCGCAGCTTGGAGATCATCTCCTCGTTGTTGGAAAGGGTCACCTCGACCTGGTAGCCGGTTTCCTTTTCGAACGCGGCCACGAGATCGGCGGGAACGTAGTCGGCCCAACTGATGATCCGCAGTTTTTGACCGTCGGCCAGCGCCGGCCCGGCCATGCCTGACAGGGCAAGCATCGCCCAGATGATCACGAAAGACCTCATCGATTCACCTCATCCCAACCGACCGCTGGCAAGATTAGCACAAGGTGTCGAAGGGTCCTTAAGGGTCTAGGGTTGTCGATGCACCGGATCGACCCAGTACACCTCCTCGACCCGCTCGGCCGCCTCGATGTTGAGATTGACCACGATCGATTCGTTGTCGCTTCTCACCAGCACGCACTCGAGGGCGGCATCCGGCAGCGCATTGATTTCCTGGTGCGGTACGTACGGCGGCACGAATATGAAATCGCCCGCGGCCGCTTCGGCGACGAATTCGAGGCGTTCGCCCCAGCGCATGCGCGCCGCGCCGCGTACCACGTAGATGATGCTTTCGAGCGCACCGTGGTGATGGGCGCCGGTCTTGGCGTTCGGCTGTATGCGCACCGTGCCCGCCCAGAGTTTCTTCGAGCCCACGCGCCTGAAGTCGATGGCCGCGGCCCGCAGCATGCCGGGGGTTTGGGCGGTCCCCGTGTCGAGTTGGTCGCTTTTGACCACCCGCACGCCTTCGGTGCGCCAGTCCGGCCGTTGCGAGCGCTCCATCGGCACCCCTGCGCGCTAGAAGGAATAGCCGGCCGAAATGACCAGCACCTGGGGCCCGAAACTGATGTTCGAGGTGCGCACCACGCCGCCGGTGTCCGCGGTCAGATCGGTCTTCACCTGCGATATCGAATAGGACGCGTACGCGTGCCAGTGCCCGGAGATGTGATAGGCGATGCCGGCGGTGGCCGCGGGGCCGACCGAGGCGGTGAGCGAAAGCCGGGTGGGTCCGCCGCTGGCGGCGTTGCCCGCCGCGGTCGAGTCGCGATCATAGAACGTGGTGTAGTTCACGCCGATGCCGATGTAGGGACGCCAGGCGGAGTTCTCGCTGAGGAACTTGTACTCGACGAACAAGGTGGGAGCGATCCAGCGCGCGCTCGAGATCACCTGGCCGTCGTATGGCACCGAGCCGAGCATGGCGGGCCCCGCGCCCTTGATTTTCGCGAGCGGCGGATAGCCCACGGCTAGCTCGACGTCGATGTGCGGGGTGATGCGGCGCACGTAGGCGAGGTACAGCGTCTCGAGATTTTCCGCTTTGAGATTCACGCCGGGAGGCACATAGGGGCCCGCGAGGTCATCCGCGCTGGTGTGATAGAACACGCTCTCCGATCCGAGCCGGACATCGTTACTCGGCACATCATCGGCCGCGGCGCAGGCGCCCCAGACAAGCGACGAGGCGGCGACGGCGAGCATGCTGAGTTTTTGATTTGTCATGGTCCCTCCCCCTTAGAACTGGCTGAAGAATGCGCGGGCGGCGACCGAGCAGAACGGTGCGACGGCGCTGTGATAGCCCTGGACGATCGCCTGCTCGGCGGCTGCGGGGGACAGTCCGCCGCCGGCCGGCGTTTGATAGTAGGCGTAGAGCTGCGCCTGGCTGGTTTGAAATCCAGCCTGCACTTCCGTGAACGGGGCCGCTGGGGTCGCGCTCACATCGAGCACGGTGACGGCTCCCGGCGGCAACGCGCTCCAGAACGCGGCCATGGTGCCGGTGTTCACGCTGAAGAACACCGTCGGGTCCTGATCGCCGCCGCACAGCAGCGTGGGCACCGTCGGGGCCCAGGCGCCGTTGCGCAGGTCGTTGACGTAAAAATCCTGCCGCAACCCGAAGGTGGGTTTGGCCATGGCCAGCGCCGGCGTCGCCGGCATCGAGAGGGTGCCGTCCGGATTGGCTGCCGCATCCAGGGCATAGGCCTCGCGGAAGCCGTTGTTGATGAGATACGGGTTGCCGAAACCGAGCTGGAACAGCGGCGTTTGTGCACTCGCCGGCAGGGCCGGGGTGGGCGGCACGCCCAACAGGGCGGTCAGCTCCGCCGACAGAGCCGCATCCCCGGGGATGCTCACCACCGGTGTGGTGCTGTTGAACAGCGCCGTCTCCGGCAACAGACCCTCCTGGAAAATCGTATCGATGGGCGTGTCGCTCGGCAGCAGGGTTTCGGCGCCGGCGTAGGTCGGCGAGAAAACCGGGTTGCTCGTGCTGTCGACATTCGCGTAAGCATGCTGATAGCTGTTGACCAGCAGCGGCGCGAACACCGTCGAACCCAAGTCGACCGCGCCGAAGAACAGCGAATCGCCGAACGCTTCCACGGCATAGGGCCCGGACATCGGCGCGGCGGCGGTGACGGTCGCGCCGCTCGCTTCGAGCGCGCGCAAGGTCGCGAGCGCGACGTAGCCGCCTTCCGAATACCCGGTGATGAACAATTTGCCGCTGTCGCTGGTGGCCGAGGCGAGGGTGTTGGGCAGTGCGGTGCGCGCGGCGGCAAGAATGTCGAGCATCTCGCCGGAGTTCTGCACGGCGTTGATGTACGGGTGGTATCCCAGGGTGGAGATGTCGTAACCGGCGTAATTAGGCGCCACCACGATGTAACCCTGCGCCGCGAACATCGCCGCGATCAGCACGCCCTCGGTGTTCGAGGGATTGGTGATGTCCGCGATGTTCAACGCCTTGTCGGTGTTGGTGCCGTGGGCGTACTCGAGGATCGGACGCGGGCCCGAGCAGGCCGGTGCCGCGCCGGTCGGCACCATGAGCGCGCCCGACGATTCGGTGGTCTCACCGGCACCGCCGAGGGTCCAGAATTTCACGTAATAAAAATCCACGCCGCAGGTCGGGTTGCCGGTGATCTGCAGCAGCTGCGCACCCGAGGCGGAGGCGCCGAGTTCGGCCTGGAGCGCGGCCGCGTTCAACGAGGCGATGCGAAACGGTGGATTCACCGACAGCGTTCCGTGCGCGGTGGAAGTGGCCACGGTGGCGGTGGGTGAACTCGATCCGCCGCAGGCAGCCAGCAGCGTCGCGGCCAGACCGACCGCCGAATACTTCCAAACGTTGAACATGTACCTCTCCCCCGGTGCTGCCATGCAACATGCGGCTATGCGCCGCCGGTGCTGGCGTTGTTGTAAAGGCCAGTCTCGTCGCCGTTGCAGAAAAAGTCTAGCCCGATGCGCGACCGAGCGGCAGCGGGTACTCAGCCGTTGCAGCGGCGCCACAGGTGCGGTCGGCCAGCCAAGCGTGAATTTCGGCAACGATCGACAGCGCAATCGCTTCGGGGGTTGCCGCGCCGATGTCGAGCCCGACGGGGCCGCGCAGGCGCGCGCGCAGCGGCGCGGCGAGCGGTCCCAATTCCTGGGCGAGGCGCTGCCGGCGCGCCGCCGGCCCGAGCAGTCCCACGTAATTCGGTGTGCCGGCGCGGGCGAGGGCACGCAGGTATGCGCTGTCGGAGGGCAGGTGATGGCTCATGACCACGGCCGCGTGGCAGCGTTCGAAATCGACCACGTCGGGCAGGGTGTGAGCCGGGGCGCAAATGACCCGTGAGCCGGCAAAGTGCCGCGGGTCGGCATAGGCAGCCCGGTGATCGAAGACGGTCACCTGCCAGCCCAGGCCGCGGGCCGCGGCCGCCACCGGCCGCGCATCCGGACCGGCGCCGCAGATGAGCACATGCGGGGCCGCGGCCAGCACCTGCACCAGGGCGCGCAACCGTCCGGAGCCATCCGCGATGTCGAGTTCGCGCGACTCCCCGGCGCCGAGCGCTGCGGCGGCCATCGCCGCCACGGCTGGCGGCAGCAAATCGATGGTGTACGTGCCGAGCGCCAGATGCGCGGCCTCGTGCACCGACACCAGACAGGTCGACGCACCGCCCCGGGTGATCAGCCCGGCAGCCGACAAGGCAGCGGCCGCGGCGCTGCCCGAATCCGCCGGTTCAAGCAGCACCCGCATGGCACCCTCGCACCCGGCACCGATCCCGAACAGTTCATCGTCCGGGCCGCGCATGTCGTATTCGACCGCCCGCGCCGTCCCGCTGTCGATGACCTCGCGGGCGTGCAGCCGCAGATCGGTTTCCAGGCAGCCGCCGCTCAGCAGTCCCACGTAACCGCCATCCGCCAGGAACAGCATTCGCGCCCCCGCCTTACGGTAGGTCGAGCCCGCGGTCGCCACCACGGTGGCGAGCACCCGCGCCTGCGGGCGCGGCTCGGCGCGATCGAGCAGCAGTTCGAGACTGGTATCGAGGCGCACGCGGCGGTGCGGCGGCGGTTTGAATGCGGTCACCCGGAAGCCTTTCGATTGCCGATCGTCCTACAGGGAATTGTGCGCCGCATTCCGTCGATTCGCGACCGGATGGCTGATACTGGGCTTACAACAAGCATGGTGTTCGCGATTATGTCGCATCGGCTGGCAATGGCACATCACGTATGATCTGGTGGGCGGAGTGGGCCTCGCTCGCGCAGCGCCGTGCCGGTTGGCTGATCGCCGGCATCATCGCGCCCCTGCGCCGCCGGCCTTCGGCCGACGCGCGCTTCAAGGCGATCATCGACCAGATCAACGACGGCATCGTCATCGTCGATCCGGACGGACAGCGGATTCAATACTGCAATCCCGCACTGCTCGGGCGGCTCGGCTGCACCCACGCGGAAATCGAGCGGCTGACCCTGTCCGATATATTCTGCGATCCGAACGCGCCGTTCGAGAATGTGCTGACGAGCCTCAAGAACGCGGATTCACAGCTGCCGATCAACCTGCAATTGTGCCCGCGGAATGGGGCCCGCATCGACATCGAGGTGCGCTGCAACCAGATCGAGGTCGACGGGCGTGACGCCCGGGCCTACGTGACCCACGACGTGTCGGTGCGGCGCAAGGCGGAGCAGCAGCTCATCGACAATCAACAGCGGCTCGACCGCATGGCGCATCACGATCAGTTGACCGGTCTGCCCAACCGCCATTACCTCGCCGCCTTTCTGCCGGAGGCCATCAACGAGGCGCGCATTTCGCAGACCATGCTGGGTGTCGTGTTCCTGGATCTCGATCGCTTCAAGCACATCAACGACACCCGCGGCCACGAGACCGGCGACAAGCTGCTGCAGGAGGTGGCGCGCAGGCTCCGTGCCTGCGTGCGCGACAGCGACGTGGTCATCCGCATGGGCGGAGACGAATTCGTCGTCGTGCTGCGCAACGTCAACACCTACGAGGAAGCCACGGTGGGGGCCGGCCGGATCATCGAGACCCTCAACAAGCCCATCGTGGTCGACGAGCAGCCGCTGCAAACCACCGGCAGCGTGGGGGTCAGTCTGTTTCCGCGCGACGGGGAGGACATGGGGGAACTGCTCAAGCATTCCGACACGGCCATGTACCAGGCGAAGGATCGCGGCCGCAACAACGTGCAGATGTTCAGCCAGATCATGAACCGCAAGCTCAAGCACCGCGTTGCCATGGAGGCCGCGTTGCGCGAAGCGCTGCGCTTGAAGCAGCTCGACGTGCACTACCAGCCGTTCGTCAATCTGCTCACGCGTAAGGTGGTCGGACTCGAGGCGCTGATGCGCTGGCGTCATCCGGTGCACGGCATGATTCCCGCCGATCAGTTCATTCCCGTGGCGGAGGAGACCGACCTGATCGTGCCCATGGGCAATTTCGTGCTGCACCGGACGCTGCAGACCATGAGCGCCTGGCAACGGCTCGGCGTGGCGATGGTGCCCATTTCCCTCAACGTGGCGCCGGCGCAGCTGCAGCGCGGGGAATTGCAGTCGACCATCGCCACCCTGCTCAAGACGCACGGGGTGCGTCCGGAATTGCTGCAGCTCGAGATGACCGAGCGGGCGATGTTCGACAGCAGCCAGATCAAGGCGGGCGAGAACCGCGAGGACACCCTGGCGCGGCTGCGCGACCTCGGCATCAAGATCGCCATCGATGACTTCGGCACCGGCTACTCGAGTCTGAGCTATCTCAAGAACTGGCGGGTCGATGCCCTGAAGATCGACCGCAGCTTCGTGCGCGACCTGGTGACCGACTCGAGCGACCTCGCGATCGTGAGCGCCATCATCGCAATCGCGCGCCATCTGCAGATCCAGGTGATCGCCGAAGGCATCGAGGCCTACCAGCAGGCCGAGATTCTGCGCAAGCTTGGCTGCACGATCGGGCAGGGATTTTTGTTTGCCCGCCCCATGCCGGCCGAGCAATGCCTGGCTTTGCTGCGCAACAATGCGCCGGGCGCGGGCGCGGGCGAGGAGGAGGACATGCTCGCCGCGTTCGCCGCGGGACGCGCCTAAAAGCCGGTCACGGATGCTACAGTGCCGGCATGCGCACCGGCCGGGAACTGCTCGATGCCAATCGACACTACTATGACTCGCTGTGGTCGGGCGCACACCTGGTCGAGCCGTCGCGCTTCAACACCTGGCCGCTGGTGCAGGCGTTGGCGGCGGCCGCCGGCTCGCGGCTCGAGGTGGCGCCGGGCCTCCGGCCGCGCCTGCCGCTCGAGGGCACGCAATTCCTCGACGTGAGCCCGGCGGCTCTCGCACCCTTGAGCGCGCGCGGCGCCGCGACCGTGCTCGGGCTCATCACCGAACTGCCCTACGCGGACGCGAGCTTCGATCTGGTCTGCGCCCTCGACATCGTGGAACATGTGGAGGACGAGGCGGCGGCTTTCGGCGAATTGGCCCGGGTCGCGCGCAGCGGCGCGACGCTGCTGCTGTCGCTGCCGCTGCACCCGGAGCGCTGGACTGCGTTCGACGATTTCGTCGGTCATCGGCGCCGCTATCGTCCGCAGGAGCTCATTGCCACGCTCGCGCGGCATCAGCTGCGCATCGAGCGCAGCGCCGTGTACGGCATGCAGCCGCGCTCCTCGCGGCTGCTCGATTTCGGCATGTGGTGGCTGACCCACCGGCGGGAGCGCGCATTGTGGTGGTACAACCGCGTGATCATGCCGCTGGGGCTTTTCATGCAGCGTCCGCTCGAGTTCGGGGCCGGTCTGATCGAGACGCGCGACGTCGATGAGATCCTGATGGTGTGCCGAAAGCAGCCGCCTCCTGTTGTCAGCGAAGACTGACACGGACTGACAGCCTTTGACCGTCCGGCCGCCCGGGCGACTTGGCGAAGAATAGCGTCGGCCCGATCCGAGGTGCGCAAACCCCTTCGTCATGCCCCCGCCACGCTATGCGTCCACAGGTGCGATCAGCTTTCTCGGACGCTATGTACGGCGGCGCTTTTTCAGCCATTCCATCGTGTTGGCGGCGGTGCTCACCGCGGTGGCGTGCAACGTCGGGTCGCAGTACGCGGTGAAGCATCTGGTGGATGTGCTCGGCACGCATCGGCCGCCCGTCACGGTGCTGTGGGGCGCGGTGGGCATACTGCTCACCCTCGTCGCCACCGACAATCTGCTGTGGCGCATCGCCGGTTGGGCATCGACGCACGCGTTCGTGGCGGTGGGGGGCGACATGCGCCTGGAGTTGTTCGATCACCTGTCGGGGCAGGGCACCCACTATTTCGTGGAGCGCTTTCCGGGAGCGCTCGCCGGCCGGATCACGGCCGCGGCCAACGCCGCCTGGACGATCGAGAACTCACTGACCTGGACCACGATACCGCCGGGCTTCGCGGTCATCGCGAGCATCCTCGTGCTCGGCACCATCAACTGGCACCTGACCGCGGTATTGGTGGTGGTGGTCGCGGTGCTGGGCGCCGCCGTCGCCTGGCTCGCCTCGCAGGGGCGCGAGCTGCATCAAAGCTTCGCGGGCCACGCCGCGCACGTGAGCGGCGATCTGACCGACATCGTGAGCAACATCGGTCTGGTGCGGGCGTTCGGCGCGGCGCGGCGCGAGCAGCAGCGTCTCACCCTGAAGATTCGCGACGAGATGCGCGCGCAGCGCCTCAGCCTGCGTTCGCTCGAAAGACTGCGGCTGTTCCACGCGGTGGCGGTATTTTGCGTGACCGCCGGCGTGCTCATCTGGTCGGTTGAATTGTGGCGGCGGGGCAAAATTTCCACCGGGGACGTGGTGCTGACGACCACGCTCGGTTTCACGGTGCTGCACGCCTCGCGGGATTTCGCCATGGCGCTGGTCGACATGGTGCAGCAGTTCGCCAAGCTCGGCGAAGCGATCCAGGTGCTCGGGCTGCCGCACGAGATGCAGGATGCGCCGGATGCGCGTCCGCTCATCGTGCGCGAAGGCGCGATCCGGTTCAAGGACGTGAGCTTCAGCTACCCGAGCGGCCAGGCGGTGCTCACGGATTTCATGCTCGAGGTGCCGGGCGGCCAGAAAGTCGGCCTGGTCGGCCGCTCCGGCGCCGGCAAATCGACCATCATCGCGCTGCTGCAGCGCTTGTACGATCCTCATTGCGGCGAGGTGCTGATCGACGGCCAGAACATCGCGCGCGTGACCCAGGAGAGCCTGCGCGGTTCGATCGCGGTCGTGCAGCAGGACATCTCGTTGTTTCACCGCTCACTGCTCGAAAATCTGCGCTACGGCCGGCCGGAGGCGACCAACGACGAGGTGTTTCGCGCCGTCGAGGCGGCACGCTGCACGGAGTTCATCAACCGGCTGCCCGAAGGGTTCGACACCCTGGTCGGCGAGCGGGGCATGAAGCTCTCCGGCGGTCAGCGCCAGCGGTTGGCCATCGCCCGCGCATTCCTCATGGACGCGCAGATCGTGCTGCTCGATGAAGCGACCTCGGCGCTCGACACCGAGTCCGAACAATCGATTCAAGAAGCGCTCGCGCGGCTGTTCAAAGGGCGCACGGTGATCGCCATCGCGCACCGGCTCTCGACGCTCGACTCGTTCGACCGCATCGTCGTGCTCGATCGCGGGCACATCGTCGAGGACGGTCCGCCGCACCGGCTGCTGCAGATGAAAGGCGGCGTGTACAGCCGCATGTACGGCCGCCAGCTGCCGGTGGAAGCGGAGCCGCTGCCGTGAGTGCCCGGCGCGACGCGGCGCTGCTCGTTGCGCTGTGCGCGCTGCTCGCGGCCTGTACGGGCGTCCGGACCACCGGTTCCGCGCGCGCGCCGGCCGGTACGGGCGGAACGCCAAGCACCGCGGCGCCCGGCGCTGCGGCCTCCGCGGCCACCGAGACCGAAGCTGCGCCACCGTCCCCGCCCGTCGAGGAGCCCCCGTCCCCGCCGGCGGCGGCGGGCGAGGCGTCCAACGCGGCCAATTGCAGTTGCGCGCAGGCGCAGCCGAAGAGCAAGCCGAAGAGCCGGCCGCGGGCCAAGCCCAAGACCGAGCCGGAGCCCGCGCCGCCGCCGCCGCAAACGGCCGCCGTGGTCGCGCCGCCGGCAGAGGTCGTCAACGCGCAGGTGGCCGAGATCGGCACGGCGGTCACCTCCATTCTCGGCAAGCGCGTGCACGGCCTCAAGGGCGAAGACCTGGGCCGCGTGGTCGACGTGCTGGCGGATTCGAGCGGCCGCGTGCGGGTCGCCATCATCGATTTCGGCGGCTTTCTCGGCGTCGGCAACCGGCGCATTGCGGTGGATTGGCCCCTGCTGCACTTCGATCCACAGGGAGGTGACAACAAGGTTCTCATTCTCACCCTGAGCCGCCAGAAGCTGCAGTCGGCTCCGGAGTACAAAGAATCAGCGCGGCCGCGGATACTCGTGCCGCCGCCCGACGGCGCAAATGCCGGTGCTGTCGACGCCGCCGAAACCAAGAAGTAAGCGAGTGCCTGAATCGGGCGACATCGCACGACCGGGCGGCGCGCCAGCGGTGACCCCCGCCGCGTCCCGCGGCCTCGACTGGTTCAATCTGTTCGTGGCCAACGTGCAGACCGGCTTCGGACCGTTCATTGCGGTCTATCTCAGCAGCCAGAGTTGGACGCAGACGGCGATCGGGCTCGCCCTCAGCATCGGCACGGTGAGCTCGATGGCGAGCCAGGTGCCGGCGGGCGCGCTGGTCGACGCCATCGCCAACAAAACGCGCGTCGCGGCGTTCAGCGTGCTGGTGTTCACGGCGAGCGCGCTGATGTTCGCCATTTACCCCATCCCGCTGTTCGTGTATCTCGCCGAAGTCTTGCACGGCCTGTCGAGCTGCACGCTCGGGCCGGCCATTGCGGCCTTGAGCCTGATTCTGGCGGGGCGATTCGGCATGGGCCTGAGACTCGGACGCAATGCGCGCTTCGCGGCGATCGGCAACGGCCTCGGCGCCGCGCTCATGGGCGCGTGCGGTCAGTACGTGTCGGAGCGGGCGGTGTTCTATCTGACCGCCGCTTTCACGCTGCCGGCGCTGCTCGCACTGCTGCCGCTGCGGCCGGTCGCGCGCGGCCTGCAGCCGCCAGCCGGCCCGTCACCGCCGCGCGCCAGCTCGTGGCACGTGCTCGCGGACCGGCGTCTGTTGATCTTTTGCGGCTGCGCGCTGCTGTTCACCTTCGGCAACGCGCCGATGCTCATGCTGATCAGCGGCACCCTGACCGCGAAGGGAAGCAACCCGAGCCTGCTGATCGCGGCCTGCATCGTGCTGCCGCAGATCATCGTGGCGCTGGCCTCGCCCACGGTCGGGCGCTGCGCGGAGAAGTACGGCCGCCGTCTCGTGCTCCTCACCGGCTTCGTCATGCTGCCGCTGCGCGGTGCGCTGATCGCGACCACGGTCGACCCGGTGTGGCTGGTCGTGCTGCAGGCGCTCGACGGCATCGCCGCCGCCTGCTTCGGCATCCTGGTGCCGCTCATCGTGAGCGACGTCGCGGCGCGATCCGGACACTTCAACCTCTCGCTCGGCGCGGTCGGGTTCGCCATCGGAATCGGCAGCACCCTGAGCACGCCGGCGGCGGGTTGGCTCGCCGATCATTACGGCGCGCGCATCGCCTTCTTCTTCCTCACGGCGATCGGGCTCGGCGCGGTGCTGCTGGTTTCGACCGCGATGCCCGAAACGCGGCCGCGCGAAGGCATCGACTAAAGGCCGGTGTTTCGGGTCCCGCTGGTCTAGTACCGCACCACCACCACGGCATCGCCGTCACGCCGCGTCACCGTTGCGGCGATGTTGTCGCCATGCCGGTGCAGCAGCACGTCGACCGATCCGCAGCTCAAGGAAAGGTTGCGCAGATGCACATGGTCCAGAAAATCCGGCAACAGCGGGCGATAAAAGGCGATCTCGCCGCTGCGATCCAGAAGTTCGAGCCCGAGGGTCGCCTGCAGCAGGCACAGCGGCGTGGCGCTCGCCCAGGCCTGCGGCGAGCAGGCAACGGGGTATTGGGTCGGCGCATTGCGCTGGCGGCGAGCGAAGCCGCAAAACAGCTCCGGCAGGCGCCGCAGATCCATGTAAGTGGCGGCATCGAAGATCGCGCCGAACACGTGCGAGGCCGCCTGTTTCAGGCCGTAGCGGGCGAAACCCATCGCGATCAGCCCGTTGTCGTGCGGCCACACCGAACCGTTGTGGTACGACATGGGGTTGTAGCGCGCCTCCGACAGCGCGACGGTGCGCATTCCCCAGCCGCTGAAGACGGGCGGCGACAGCAGTGTGCGGGCGACCCGCTGCGCGCGCTCCGGCGAGGCGATTCCGGTGAACAGCACCTGGCCGGCGTTGGAGGTCACGACGCGGCACGGACGCTTGGCGCCGTCGAGCGCGAGCGCATAAGTCGAAAGCTCTTCGCACCAGAAGGCGGCCTCGAATTTCTCGCGCAGCGCATCGGCCATCGCGGCGAGCTCTGCGGCGCGCGCGCCGTGTCCGAGCGCCGCGGCGAGCAGCGCCGCGTGCCGCTTGGCGCCATAGACGTAGGCCTGCACCTCGCACAGGGCGATTGGTCCGACGGCGGTCTGCCCGTCGCGGTGGAAAATAGCATCATACGAGTCCTTCCAACCCTGATTCGCCAGGCCCTCCTGGGTCTGGCGATGGTATTCGACGAATCCGTCGCCATCCCGATCCCCGTGGCGGTCGATCCACTCCAGCGCCGCTTCGGCGCTGGGCCACAGCTCGCGCACCGTCTCGAGGTCCGCCGTCCGGCAGAAGTATTCTCCGAGCAGCAGCACGAACAAGGGGGTCGCATCGACGCTGCCGTAATAGCGTCCGAAGGGCACCTCATTCAGATTGGCCATTTCACCGTGGCGCATTTCGTGCAGAATCTTGCCCGGCTCGGCATCGCGATCCGGTTCGCAGTGGCGCGCCTGGGTGGCGGCGAGGAAACGCAACACCCCTCTGGCAATGCTCGGATCGAGCCACAAAGTCATGAGCGCGGTGATGATTCCGTCGCGCCCGAACGGCGTGCTGAACCACGGGGTTCCCGCATACGGGTAGGATCCCTGCGGCGTGTCTGTCATCAGCATGTACAGATCGGACACCGAGCGGCGCACGACTTCGTTGAACACGGAGTTGGAGCTGTCGATGCTGGCGGCGCGTTCGCTCGACTCGCGCAAGGCGTGGCGTGCCGCACGCATTCGCCGGTAGAACAGCCGGCCGCTCCACTCCCCGACGGAGCTGCCCGGAGCGCCAATCTTGACGAAGATGCGGCGGGTCTGATGCGGCGTCAAGCTGAGTTCGAACGCGGCGTGTCCGGTCGTGAGGGTCTTCGGGGCGGGGTGGAACGATAGCCGGGTGATCCGCTCGATGCGGTCGAGCCCGACGTAGCGTAGTGCAACCGAGCAGTCATCCGTCACAGCGGCGGATGCGATGCCGCGCGCGGCGCGATGTTCGCCGCGCACCTCGAACAGATCGGCAAAGTCGGAGGCGAACCGAAACGAGAAGCGGATGTCGAGGGTCCGGTCGCTGTAGTTGCGCACCAGCAACCGCTCGTAGCATGCAGCCGACCAGACGAATTTGATCCGGTTCACATGGATGGTTTCGCGGCGCAGCGCGATGTGGCCGTCGGCGCCCAGTAAATCCGGGTTGCTGAGATCGGCGGTGAACACCGCGTTGTCGTCCTGCGTCATCGAACTCAGCAGGAGCGGGCGCGCCTCTTCGAGCAGCAGTTGGAATTGCGACAGCACACGCGTGTCGCGGTGATACAAACCTTCGGAGTTCCCGGGCTCCCCGCCGATGTCCCCGCGGTGATCGAACACCGCGAACGTATCGCCGTACTTCAGTGTGCGGGTGCGGCGCTCTTGCAGCGTGGCGCTCACCGCGATGACGAATTGCGGAACCGGCACCTCGTCGACTGCATAGGAATCGCGAGCGGGTTCGGGCCTCTTCGAATCGTTCACGCGATCACCCCTTGTCGAGGATTGTAAGAATTTCACCCGGCGGCCGCGCCGAATCCGCGCTCCGCCTGCCGCCGTCACCCATTAAGAGTGTCGCGGCGGCGATCGGTTCCAATGAGCGATGAGAGGGAACTTGCACGCTGAAACGGCGTCATAAATTCACATTGAATTTGACTTCAAAGGAATGCAGCGCCTCATGAAGATTGCACAGGTCGCGCCGCTCACCGAGGCGGTGCCCCCGAAGTTTTACGGCGGAACGGAGCGCGTCGTCGCCTACCTCACCGATGCGCTGGTCGAGTTGGGACACGAGGTCACACTGTTCGCCTCGGGCGACAGCGCCACCAAGGCGAAATTGGTTCCCATCTGGCCGCGCGCCCTGCGGCTCGATCCGGATGTGAAGGATTATTTCGCACCGGTGTTCATGGAGCTCGAGACCGTGGCCCGGCGCGCGCATGAATTCGACGTGATTCACGCGCATCTCGATTATTTCGGCTATCCGCTGCTGCGCCGCCTCGGGACCCCCTCGCTGACCACGCTGCACGGCCGGCTGGATCTGCCCGAGCTGCCACCGCTGTACGGTTTGTACGGCGACATTCCGGTGGTCTCGATCTCCGACTCGCAGCGCACCCCCCTGCCGCAGGCCAATTACGTGGCGACCGTGCTGCACGGCCTGCCGCAGAACCTGCTGCGCAAAGGCGCGGGCGGCGGCGGTTATCTCGCGTTTCTCGGACGTATTTCACCGGAAAAGGCCCCGGATGCGGCCATCCGCATTGCGGCCGAGGCGGGATGGCCGCTCAAGATCGCCGCCAAGATCGACCGCGTGGACGAGGAATATTTCAAAACCACGATCGAACCGCTGCTCTCGCTGGCCCATGTCGAATTCGTCGGGGAAATCGGCGAGCAGCACAAGAGCGAGTTTCTGGGAAACGCCGCGGCCCTGGTGTTTCCCATCGTCTGGCGCGAGCCATTCGGCCTGGTGATGATCGAAGCGATGGCCTGCGGCACGCCGGTGATCGCGTTCGACAACGGCTCGGTCCGCGAGGTCCTCGAGGAGGGCGTCACCGGCTTCATCGTGCGCAACGAGCGCGAAGCGGTCGAAGCGCTCGGACGGATCGGCACGCTCGACCGCGACCGGATCCGTGCCGAATTCGACCGGCGCTTCACCGCGCATCACATGGCGCAGAATTATCTCAAGCTCTATTCGCGCCTGGCGAAGACCCAGCGAACCGGGACGAATTCCTGACCGATCGTTAGGGTAAGATGGGCCCATGCCAACGCCTCTCGAGCAGCGGCCGCTTGACGCCGGCCGCGGATTCATCGATTTCTCCAACAGCTACGCGGCGCTGCCCGACAATTTCCACGTGCGCCAGGACCCGGTGCCGGTCGCCGCACCACGCCTCATCCGGCTGAACCGCCCGCTGGCCGCCGAACTCGGCATCGACCTTGGCGCCTGCGATGAGCACACGTTGACCGCGGTGTTTTCCGGCAATGCGGTACCCCCCGGCGCAGAGCCGCTCGCCATGGCCTATGCCGGCCACCAGTTCGGCCAATTCGTGCCGCAGCTTGGAGACGGCCGCGCCATCCTGCTCGGCGAGGTGATCGACCGCGCGGGCGTGCGCCGCGACATCCAGTTGAAGGGCGCCGGCCGCACGCCGTTCTCGCGCAACGGCGACGGCCGGGCGGCGCTCGGGCCGGTGTTGCGCGAATACCTGGTGAGCGAGGCCATGCATGCCTTGGAAATTCCGGGAACCCGGGCGCTGGCGGCGACCACCACCGGGGAAACGGTGTTTCGCGACGGCCCACTCCCCGGGGCGATCCTGACGCGTGTGGCGCTCGGGCACGTGCGTGTCGGCACCTTTCAGTATTTTGCGGCGCGCGCCGATGCGGACGCCCTGCGCAAGCTCGCCGATCACGTCATCGACCGGCATTATCCGCACCTCATGCAGGCGCAAAACCCGTACCTCGACCTGCTGGGCGAGGTCGCCGCCCGGCAGGCCGCGCTCGTGGCGGCCTGGATGCAGGTCGGGTTCATTCACGGCGTGATGAATACCGACAACATGAGCGTGGCGGGCGAAACGATCGATTTTGGGCCGTGCGCATTCATGGATGAGTACGATCCGACCAAGGTGTTCAGTTCGATCGACGCGCGCGGCCGTTATGCCTACGGCAATCAGCCGGCGGCGGCGCAATGGAATCTGGCGCGCTTCGCGGAGACCTTGCTGCCGCTGATCGATGCGGATCCGACCCGTGCGATCGAATCGGCCGGCGCGCTGATCGCGCGGTTTCCCGACGAGTTCACGTCGTACTGGCTCGCGGGCATGCGGGCAAAGCTCGGGCTCGGCGTGGCGCTCGAGGAGGACATGGCTCTGGCGCGTTCGTGGCTCGAGCTCCTGCATCGCAACGAGTGCGATTTCACGCTCGCATTTCGCCGGCTCTGCGCCGCGGCGGAGGGCGACGCCGCCGCGCTGCGGGGCTTGTTCGCGCGTCCCGGCGAGTACGATGAGTGGGCGGTGCGCTGGCATGCGCGTCTGGGGCTCGAACCGGCGGCGAATCGGGCGCTGCGCGGCGGATCGATGCGGCGGGTCAATCCGGCCTACATTCCGCGCAATCATCGCATCGAAGAGGTGATCCGCGCCGCCGTCGAGCGCGGGGATTATGCGCCCTTCGATGAGCTGTCCCTGGCGCTCGCGGAGCCTTTCGTCGAGCAGGAGCGTTTCGCGGCCTACGCCGCGCCGCCCGGCGCCAATGAGCGGGTGCTTCAGACTTTTTGCGGGACGTGAACCACATGAAAGATCCGGCCTTGGAGCTGATCGAGACCAAGATCGCGTACCTGGAGCGCGCCAACAGCGAATTGAGCGATGTGGTGTTCCGCCAGCAGCGGGAGATCCAGGCGCTGACCGAGGCGCTGCGCGCGCAGCTGAAATCGATCGAGGAGCGCTTCCGCTCCGTGCCGGCCGATGAGCGCCCGAATCTACTCGAGGAACGGCCGCCGCATTACTGATGAAAGCCGATTCGCCCATCGTCACGACGCCGCTCTGGCACGAGACGGCCACGCCCCCGGTGCTGCCCGAACGGCAGGGTCCGCTGCCGGCGGCCGTCGATGTGCTCATCGTCGGTGCCGGGTACACGGGCCTTGCGGCGGCGCGCGAGACGGCGGCGGCCGGACGCAGCACGCTGGTGCTCGATGCCGCGGCGGTCGGTGCCGGCTGTTCCGGGCGCAACGGCGGACAGGTCGCTTACAGCATCAAGCCTACCTTGCGCACGCTCACCGCGCGGCATGGGGCTGAACGCGCCCTGGCGATCTGCCGCGAGGGCCGCGAAGCGGTTGCTTACCTCAAGTCCCTGGCCACCGCGCCGGGGGTCGATTGCGGGTGGCAGGAGCGGGGCTGCTTTTACGGGGCATACACCGCGCGTCACGCCGTCCGGATGAGGGACGAGGCGGAGCATCAGCCCGCGGGCCTCGAGCAGCGCATCAGCTTCATATCGCGCGCGCAGCAACGGCAGGAGATTGCCACCGATTACTATCACGGCGGCTGCGTGTACCACGACGATGCCTCGGTCGATCCCATGCGCCTGCTTTGCACCCTCCTGCATCGGGCACAAGCCGGCGGCGCCGACGTGCGCGATCAGTGTGCCGTGACCGGCTTGACGCCGGTGCGCGGCGGCTTCGAGGTCGCGACCGTGCGCGGGACCGTGCGGGCGAGCCGCGTGCTGCTGGCGACGAACGGGTACTCCGGTCCGCTCTCGCCGTGGCACCGCCGGCGCGTGATTCCGATCGGCAGTTATCAGATCGCCACCGAAGCGCTCGGCACGGAGCAGGTGAGCGCGCTCATTCCGCAGGGGCGCAACATCGTCGATTCGCGCCGGGTGGTGGTGTATTTCCGGCCTTCTCCGGACGGACGGCGCGTGATCTTCGGCGGCCGCGCCGCCCTGAAGGAGCAGGATCCCCTCGCCTGCGTGCCGCGGCTCAAGGCGATGATGACGGGCATCCTGCCGCAGCTGAGGACGGTGCGCGTCACGCATGCCTGGGTCGGCTGGGTGGCGTACACGTTCGACACCATGCCGCACATCGGCCAGCGCGACGGTTTGTATTACTGCATGGGGTATTGCGGACAGGGCGTACCGCTCGCACCGTACTTCGGCCGCAAGGTCGGCCTGCAAATGGCGGATCTCGCCGAGGGCCGCACCGCGCTCGATGATCTGTCATTTCCCTCGCGCCCCTATTATTCCGGCAACCCCTGGTTTCTCGCGCCATCGGTTTGGGTCTATCGGATGCTCGATGGGATCGGGGTTTGAGAATGTTCAGCGCCAGGCGACCCGTCGGAAAATATGCTTCATACGCCCAGCTCGCGCGTGGCGAGGTGCAGGGCCGTGATTACCGGGTGCGTGCGCGGTTGAGGCCGCACTCGTCCGTGCTCATCGTCGCACCGCACGGCGGTTTGATCGAGGTCGGCACCTCGGAAATCGCGCACTTCGTGGCGGGCGAAGAGTACAACGTGTTCGCTTTCGAGGGCACCAAGCCCTACGGCGAGAACCGCGATCTACACATCACCAGCCACCAATTCGATCATCCGGAGTGCCTCGCGCTGGCGGCGCGCTGCGAGGTCGTGCTGAGCGTGCACGGCTGCCTGGGCAGGTCGCAGATTCATCTCGGCGGACTCGATGATCTGCTCGCACAGCACGTGGCGCAGCGCTTGCGGCGCGCGGGCTTCCCGGTCGAGGCGCAAAGCGCCAAGTATCCCGGGCGCCATCCGCTCAACATCTGCAATCGAGGCTCCCGGCAGAGGGGCGCGCAGCTCGAAATCACCCACGATCTGCGCATGAACGCGGCCGCGCCGATTGCGGAAGCGGTGCGCGCCGCCCTGCGGGATTATGCCGGTTACAAGGCGCGCGATCTCGGCGAATCAGCCGATCTTGGCACGTCGTAGAACGTGTGCACTTCGGAGGCCCAGCCCTCGTCGGCCATCGCCGGCCAGTGATCCTTGTCGAAGCCCGGCGCGTTTTTCAGCTTGTCCTTGTTGACGTTGAGCAGAAAGCGCTTGTTGGCCGGGTCGAGCCTCAGCGCCTGCCACGGCACGGCGAACAGCCGGTCGCCCATTCCTAAAAAGCCGCCGAACGACAGCACGGCATAGCTGATCCGTCCGCTCTGCATGTCGATCATGAATTCCTTGATGGTGCCGAGATTTTCCTCCGCCCTGTTGTAGACATCGTTGCCGAGCAGCGTGTCCGCACCCATGAGCGTCGGCCCGGGCCCCTCGTTGCCATATGACCTGTACATCCCGTAGGTGTCGCGCGAAACATAATTCGTTTGGTTCGTTTGCATGCTGCCTCCAAATGGTGGGTTCCGAAGGCGCCACCTTACTAAGGCGCATTCGCCCCGCGCGTCCGACGGCGGCCGTCGAATTCGCGCCGGCAGCCCGCATCGGATGTGGGAGCCGGCTTACGTTTGTTGAGCGGTCAACCCGGCGTCGATCTCGGCGACGACGCGGCGCGCGCGGATCCGATACAGTTTTTTGGCCAGGCGGTGCGCTTCGCACTGCAACGCGCCGCGCCGGGCGATCAATGCATGCTCGAGACCCGCAGCGGGTGCGTGATCGCGCATCTTGACGTGCAGCACGGCAAGGTCGTGATCATCCCCAAGCGTCGTCGCGAGCAACTCGCACCGCGAGTGACATTTCGTGATCCACCGGCGCTGCAGAGGCAGAAAGATTTCGAGCTGGGCCGCCAGATATTTGGTTTGCTTGCGCCACTCGTGCAGCCGCTGGTCGGTGCACCTGCGCTTCACGCAGGCATAGGCGCGCCGGGCGGCCTTGAAGGCCCGACCGAGGGCGATTGCGGGAGCGCCGTGATTCAACCGGGCTGCGGGCACTGACACGACATGGCGCTCGACGGCGCGCAGCGCTGTGACGGCCGCCCGCCATTCCTGCGGCCGTGATCGCGCGTGGATCTCGCGCCGCTCGCGCCGCAGCACCCGATCCAGCGATTGTGCCGTTCGGTCGCCGCGTCGCAGGGTGCTCCGGCCCAGCTCACGCAAGGTTTCAATCAGCACCTTGGCATCGCGCACCGGCGTCAATGGCCGGGCCGCATCGCGCAGCAGGACATTGTCCCGCCGGTAGGCGGTGGCGCCGATGCATCTGCGCAGCAGCCGTAACATGGCCCGCGCACGCTTGAGCTCCTTGCGAATCGCGTGGACCGCCGCATCGGTGTGACGGCGCTGCAACAGACCGTCGAGCGCGCGATCGAGCTGGGCGATCAGCGCCTGACGCGCGGCTTGCATCGGCGAATCGCCGATCGTGGGTGCCAAAGCGTGCTCCTTGCAGCGGTCAGCGCGACGGGTACGGCGTACCGTCCTTGTGCCGGTATCCGGCGTCCGCCTTGCCGAAGCGCATGTCGATATCCGAATATTCGCCTTCGTCCTCCGTGGTCTTGCGTGCCCCGATCTCGAGCACGAGGGCGTCCTTCAGCGTTCGGTTTTGAAGATGGTGGCCGTCGCGGAGGCCCGCCTTGAAGCCCGCACAGTCGCCGGTGCGCAGCATCTCCTCACCGGCATCGGACACGAGGATGACCTCCCCGTGGATCACGTAGACGAACTCATCCTCCGCCGAATGCCAGTGCCGCTGGCTCGACCAGGCACCGGGCGGCAACTGCAGCAGATTGACGCCAAAGTCGGTGAGCCCGGCGGCATCGCCGAGCGCGCGCCGGAGGCGCCCGGCACAGGGTGCATCGAAAGGTTCCGGGTAGCGTGAGCCGATCACCACCGCGAGTGCATCGACGTCGATTTTTTTGGTCATGGCGGGCATTGTAGGGGCCGGTGCGGGCTCACTGCAGCAATTTCTCCAGATCGGACAGGGTCACGGGTTTGGTGACGTGGTGGTCGAAGCCCGCCTCGAGGGCGCGCCCCCGCGCCTCGGGCGTATCGTAGCCGCTGACGGCGATGATGCGGGCGGCGGCACACTGATCCATTTGCCGCAGCTGCCGCGCCACCTCGTAGCCGCTCACGTCCGGCAACCCGATGTCGAGCAGCACGGCATTGGGCCGGAACTTGACCGCCATGGCGAGCGCCTCGCCGCCGGTCGCCGCGGATTTGACCTCGTGGCCGATCATCGAGAGCATCATCTGCGTGCTTTCACGAATGTCCTCGTTGTCGTCCACCACGAGCACGCGCTGCGGGCAGGTCGAGGCGTGCTGCTGCGCCGCAGCGGCGGCGTGGCGCGCGGTCTCGGCCGGCCGTTCGGTGCGCAGCGGCAGGCGCATGACGAATTCGCTGCCGCGATTACGGCCGCCGCTGTACGCATTGACCTTGCCACCGTGCAGTTCGACCAGCGTGCGCACCAGGGACAGACCGATCCCGAGGCCGCCCTGCGCGTGCGCCAGCGACCGGTCGGCCTGCGTGAACAGTTCAAAGAGCCGGGGCAGCAGTTCGGCATCGATGCCCTCGCCGTTGTCGCTGATGCGCACGACGGCCTCGGCGGACTCGCCATCCTTCGGGTCGGAGATTCCCACGGTCGCTTCGACCGTGCCGCCGTCGCCCGTGTATTTGTTGGCATTGCTCAAAAGATTGCTGACGACCTGTTCGAGACGCGTCGAATCCCCATCGATGAGCACCGGTTCGACGGCCAGCTGCACGCGCAGGTTCTGCTTGCGGGATTCGAATTGCGGGCGCATCGCGTCGACCGCATGCTCGACGATCGTGCGCAGGTCGAGCCGTTCGCGCTGGAGCAGGATCTGTCCGTGCTGGGCGCGTGCGGCGTCGAGCAGATCCCCGACCAGGCGCGACATGTGTTGCACCTGGCGTTCGATCAATTCGCGCGCCTTGGCGTTGACCTCGACGTCGGTGGGGGACAGCTTCAGAATCTGCACGGCATTGCGCAATGGCGCGAGCGGATTGCGCAGTTCATGGGCCAGGATCGCCAGAAATTCGTTCTTGTGCCGGTCTGCGATAGCAAGTTCGGCCACCCGCCGGCGCAGGCTTTCCTGGGTCGTCGCCAGGGCGTCGATGTCGATCAGCACGACGGTGGCACCGTCGATCGTGTTCTCCCGGGTGCGGTACGGCCGGATCCGCAGCAGATACCAGCGCCCGTCGGAATTGTGAACCTCGGATTCGCGGCCGATGCCCTGCTCGACCGCCGCCTTGAGCGAGGACATTAAATTGTCGACGCCGAGATTCAAATTGATGTCGCCGATCGAACGGCCGATATCCGCCGGCAGGATGTTGAGGATCTTCTGGGCGAGCGGCGTGAAGCGGCGGATGCGCAGGTCCGGCCACAGCATCACCATGGCCATCTCGACGCTGCTGAACAGGTTTTTGAGATCGTCGTTGGCACGGTCCAACTCATCGTTGCGCAGGCGCAGCTCTTCGTTGACGGTGGTGAGCTCCTCGTTGGTCGACTGGATCTCCTCCTTGGAGGTTTCCAGCTCCTCGTTGGTGCTTTGCAGCTCTTCGTTGGCCGATTGCACCTCCTCGTTGGCCGATTGCAGCTCCTCGTTCGACGCCTCCTGGGTCTCGATGGTCGATTCGAGGTATTCGCGGGTGGCGGCGAGTTCCTGCGTGAGCACCTGTATCTGGCGCTCGGAATCATCGGGACGCGGATGCCTGGTAGACGGGCGCGAAGCGGAGGCGCTCTCCTGCGGTTCGAACAAGATCCAGTAACAGCGTGCAGCGGGCGGCGGGTAGGGCACCGGGATGACGTTCAGCGCGACGCTCGTCATCTCATCGGCATTGCGCACCACCACCGCCTCGCTGCGCAGTGCCGAGGTGAGCTGCGGCGCGTGCTGCAACGCCTCCCGGACGGGCGCGAGCAGGCCCTCGCGCACCATTTTGATCAGGTTCAAGCTCGCCTTGCCTTCGGCCGGCGTAAGGTACGGGGTCGTGTCCCCGCGAAATTGCAGGATCTCCCCCTCGGCGTTGACCAGCACGCCGGCCGGCGCGAAGTGCTTGAGCAATATGCGCTCGGAATCGCGCTGCGCGTCGCTCAGCGAATCGCGCGCCGGTGGGGAGAATTTGCGCAGCCCCGTTCCCGCCAATGGCGTTTTGCCGGCGCCCAGGGGAAATACCGCCTGAAAGCGCTTCTGCGCCGCCAGTTTCACATAGAGTTTGTGGTGGGCATCCACGATCTCGAACAGATCGCGGTAATTGTTGATGGATTCGGACGGGCCGAGAAACAGCACGCCGTCGGCTTTCAAGGCGTAATGCAGCAACGGCATCAGTTGCCGCTGCAAACCGGCCTGCAGGTAGATGAGCATGTTGCGGCAGCTGACCAGATCCATATTGGAAAAGGGCGGATCGACGAGCGCGTTGTGGCGGGCGAAGATGCAGCGCTCACGCGTCGACTTATTGATGCAAAAGCCGCCCTCCGTGACGGTGAAGAACTTCTCCAGGCGCCCCTCCGAAACGTCCTGGGAAATGCTCTTCGGGTACCAGCCGCGGCGCGCCCGTTCGATCGCGAGGTTGTTGATGTCGGTGCCGAAAACCGTGAAAGAAAGCGGTTTGCCGATTTCCTCCATGTATTCCTGCAGCAGGATGGCGATCGAATAGGCCTCCTCGCCGGTCGAGCATCCCAACACCCAGATGCGCACCGGCTCGGTGCCCCTTTCGCGGCTGAACAGTTTGGGCAGCGCGACGGCTCTCAGCACATCGAAGCTCTCGGGATTGCGGAAAAATGTGGTGACGCTGATCAGGATGTCCTGGTACAGCGCCTCCGTTTCGGCTGGATCCTCGAGCAGCAGCGTCTTGTAGGCCTCGACAGTGGGCGTCTTGCGCACCGACATACGGCGTCGGATCCGCCGGTGCAGGGTGTTGGTCTTGTATTGCGAAAAATCCACATCGAGCTTCTGGCGCAGCACCTTCACCACTTCTTCGATCCGCGTGGGTGCGTCGCCGACGGCGTAATCGAACACCTGATCGTGCGCGCCCGCCAGCCGGGAGATTTCGCCGGCGATATCGCGCGGTGTCTTCACGAAGTCGATACAACCGGAATTGATGGCGCTGCCCGGCATGCCCGAATGCACGGCCGTGTTGTCCTGCGCGAAGGTGATTCCGCCGGCGGCCTTGATGGCCTGCACGCCGAGGGTGCCGTCGTTGCCGGTGCCGGAGAGCACCACCCCGATCGAGCGCGTCCCGAAGCTCTCGGCCAGCGATTCGAAAAAAATGTCGATTGCGTGATGGACGCCCGGGGCGCGCTCCACCAGATTCAGTTTGCCATCGGCGATGAGCATGCTGCGATTGGGCGGAATGACGTAAATCGTATTCGGTTCGATGCGGGGTTCGTCGTGCACCTCGATGACCTTCATCGATGTGGCCCGCGACAGCAGAGTCGCCAACAGGCTCTCATGCTCGGCGGCGAGATGCTGGATCACGACGAAGGCCATGCCGGTGTCGGAGGGGATGGCCTCCAAAAACTCGGTATAGGCCTGCAAACCCCCGGCGGAAGCGCCGATGCCGACGATGGCCACGGGCGTTGTCGCGTCCGGGCCGGCATTTTGTGGGGCCATCACTGTTTTAATGACCTTGCAGGAACTAGTCGCTATGTCGGTATCGACACAGGCCCGATCATGCCGCGCCTCGTGCGGCGCGGCAATCATCCCGAGTCCCGATCATAGGCCCTCCGCGGACCCGTACGCCAGCGTGGGAAGTGCGGAAAGTCTTGCAAATATTACCGAAAACGGCCGTGGGCGGCTGCTGACGGCGGCCCTTCGGGTACACGCATGGGATTGCGGCAAATACGGGGGCGTTCGTCGGGTCGACGCGGGCAGCGTCACGTCAGGCGGTCGCGAAGTCCTCACGGGTCAGTTCCCGGTTGATGCCGAAAGCGGCGCGCGCACCGTCGGCGGCGGCAACGATCGACAACTGCACGCCCTGCGCCATGTTGCCGGCGACGAAGATGCCCGGCACGTTGGTTTGCGAAAATTCCCCGCAGCGAACCCGTCCGGTGCGCGTCATGGCGCATCCCAACGTCTTCGCCAGTTCCGATTGCATCACGCTCGGGGTGTCGAAGAACAGAGTGTCGCGGGCAAGTTCACGTCCGCCCTTGAACACGATGGCCTCGAGTTTCCCGGATCGTCCCTTCAACCGCTCGATGCGATCCTCGATGAGTTCGATGTGCCGGGCCCGCAGCATGCGCCGTTGCGCGGCGTCGAAGTGCGAGCGGCCGTCGGTGCACAGCACGAATCGTGGCGACCACGCCGTCATCGCGCGCGCCATCTCAAAACCGCGCTGGCGCCGGCCGTACACCGCCATGGCCGAGCCGCGCGCCTCCCAGCCATCGCAGTAAGGGCATGGATGGGCCGATGTGCCGAAGTAGTCCTCGATGCCGGGGATCGGTGGCAGCCGGTCGAACACTCCGGTGGCTAGCAGCACCTTGCGGCACTGCTGGGGGGCTGCGCCCCTGATGCCGACCCGAAAATGGCCGTCGCGCAGCGGGCTGATACGGGTCGCGCTGCCCTCGCACCAACGCACGTTCGGATAGGCGATCAGCTCCCGGCGTGCGATGCCGCGAAATTCGTCCTGGCCGGCGCCGTCGCGCGTAAGGAAACCGTGCACGTGATGTGCGGCCCAACTGCGGGGGGTGCCGTCATCGCATATCAGCACGCGCCGGGTGCACCGGCCGAGAATCAAGGCAGCACTCAATCCTGCCGGACCGGCTCCAACGATGATTGCATCCCATAACCGGTGCGGACGTCCCGTCCGCACCGTTGTGGATCGCATGCTTATCCGGAAATCTGGATACGCCGCGGCAACGCCTTCGCATGTTTCGCGATGGTCACCGTCAGCACGCCGTTCTTTCCAGTCGCATTGACACCCTGGCTGTCAGCCGTGTCGGGCAGAACGAAGCGCCGATAGAAACGCCCGTGGCTTCGTTCTGTACGGCGATACTGCAGTTCCTGATCGCTGCCGTTGACCGGATCGCCCGATCGCTCACCCGCGACGGTCAGAATCCCGTCCTCCAAGGTCAGATCGACCTTGCCCGGATCGACGCCCGGCAGATCGACGGACAGTTCGAAGCGATCGGCGTATTCGTGGATGTCCACGGCGGGAATCCAGGCCGCAGTCGCGGAACTGCTGTCATTTTCACCCACGTTGCCGAATAGCCGGTTGATCTCATCCTGGAGCCGCGGCATCCACGGATTTTGTCTGACTACATTGCTCATGCTCATGCTCCTATAATGAGCGGCCCCAAATGACCGCGTGGGAAATCTAGGTCCGGTTCCGGGGATTTCAAGGGATAAAACATGAGAAAACACTCGATCTGGATCATCCTCGGCGCCATCGTACTGGCAGCGGCGGCCCGGGCCGCCGGGACCGATGCACCCACCATCGTGGTGTTCGGTGCATCCTCCCTGACGAACGTGCTGCAGGACTTGGGCGATGAGTTCACGCGCAAAAGCTCCATTCCGGTGAAATTCTCGTTCGCGGCGAGTTCGGCGCTCGCACGCCAGATCGAGAACGGGGCGCCGGCCGATGTGTTTTTCTCCGCCGACGCGGATTGGATGGACTATCTGCAGGAGCGCAACCTGATCCAACGCGCGACGCGGCACGACGTGGTCGGCAACCGACTGGTGTTGATCGCGCCGCTCGACAGTTCCATCAATCTCAAGATCGCGCCTCACTTCGCACTCGCCGCGGCGCTCGGTGGTCACCGCCTGGCAACCGGCGATCCCGACTCGGTGCCGGTCGGCCGCTACGCGCAAAGTGCCCTGACGTATCTCGGCGTGTGGCCGGAGG
>Ga0181534_10000469_pt1 | contig 28159 bp, 26 predicted proteins | sample PEATcosm2014_Bin_37_FD_119758 | JGI IMG/M metagenome (GOLD analysis project Ga0181534, IMG submission 119758) | Peatland microbial communities from MTU Mesocosm Facility, Houghton, MI, USA - PEATcosm2014_Bin17_10_metaG | ecosystem: Environmental > Terrestrial > Soil > Wetlands > Peat | place...
AGGATTGGCCGAATTCGCTCTATGGTGTACTGGTCATTCTGGCGGGCGTGCCGGTGTTTGGGTGGTTTTCTCGGCAGCGTCGCCGTCGCGAAGATCGATGATCCGGCGATTCGATGATCCCGGCAATCGTTGTTCCGGCAATCATAATCCGGTCTCCGTCACCACCGACATGGACAGAGGAGCCTGTGGGTTTCTGCTTGAAATAAATTCTTCGGCGATCCGACGATTGTGCGAAACTCGTACATCCAGCCCCAAAATCAAGCGGTAGCCCCCCCCCTCTTTTGCAAAATCTTTGGAATCATCGACTTTGACGGAAACTGATGGCAAAATACGGATGCCAAAGAACTTAAGTGCTAAAGTCTTTTAAACGAGCGACTTAGGACGAGACGAATGAGTTCTGCGCAGCAGTCACGGCCTCGATGATCATTGCGCGAGTTCGGGGCTGTGCACAAGGTCAGATGTCACATGACAATGTTTTTGGGTACAGAAGTCCGCGACCCGTCGTGTCTTGCTGTCGTGCATTGCCGTCGCGTCTTACCAATTAGGCGAACAGCGCCGGTGCCGTTTCGGCCCACATCCCATTCCCGGCAATTCTGGTTACCTTGGGTCAAGAGCCGTTGATACGTTTACCCCCCGCGCTTCCTGCCTTAGTGTTAAAACTCCAATCCCGGTGCGCTCCTTCGGCCCGGATCCCCTTTGGAGCGAACAGCGAACATGGCCACGCCGCAACCAGGTTTCTTGGGAATCACTTTGTCAAATCAGGATTTTCAGCTCGGGATTCTGCCGGAGCGCCGAATCGATCGGCGGGCCGTGTTTCTCGGTTACGGCTTTGTCGTGCTGGCAACTTTCATTGTGGTAAACATCGGCATTTTCCTTCCCGAGCGCCTGCAACTTATCCATTACCGTGTCACCGAACTGGTTCCCATGCCAGCGCTGCGGCCAGAGGCTCCGCCCCCTCCGCCCAAGCCAACGCGCATGAAATTAGTAAAACCACCGCCGCCAGTTTTCACCCAGCCCAAGCTGGTGTTGCCGCAACCGGTTCATCGCGCGCCGGTGCAAGAAAAAGTGGAGGCTCCCAAAGTCGTGGTGAACCAGTTCACCGCGCCGCAAATCAAGATGGCGGCGGCGGCGACTCCCAAGCTTTTGCATACCGGGGAGTTCCCCGGAAGCTCGGTGGCGCCAACGGTGAATGCAGCCATCCAGAAGGTACAGACAGGAGGCTTTGGCGATCCCAACGGTCTGGCGGGCACGGGTAAGCAGGCAGCCAAGCTCTATGCGGCGCCAGCTGGGGGATTTGACATGCCGGTGGGTATGGGGCAAGGCAATGGATCGGGGGGATCGAAGGGGATCAAAGGCACGGTGGCCAGTGCCGATTTTGGCAGCGGCATCGCGACCGGAAGCCGGAGTGGAAAGTCGGGCAGCGTTTCCACCGGCGCCTTTGGAGCCCAGCAGATCGTCCACGACGGACCCAAGCTGGCGCAGGCGGATGCCGGACCCGCCACAACCCCGGTCGAAATCACATCGAAGCCGCAGCCGCTTTATACCGATGAAGCCCGGGGCCTGAAATTAGAAGGGGAAGTGTTACTGGAAGTGCTGTTTAGTGCCAACGGAACCTTGCATGTAAACCGGGTGGTGCGCGGTCTGGGACACGGTTTGGATGAGGCTGCGATTGCGGCCGCCAACCGAATGAGGTTCAAGCCCGCGCTTCGCATGGGGCAACCGGTGGATTCCACAGCCGTGGTGCATGTGGTGTTTCAACTGGCGTACTAATCGGCCTGGAGGATATGCGAGCCTGAATCGGGAACTGGGATTGCGGATACGAAATGGTGGGACGAAGGAAGGCGTGAGGAAGCGATGAGAAATATCGGGGAGAATTTCATGCACAATTGGAAGTGGATGTTCACCGCAGCTCTACTGGTTTGTTTGAGCGCGGCGGCTCAGCAGACATCGAATTCGCCGAGCCCCGTGCCGCCAGCAACGGCGGGGTCCATTCCGCCGCCTCAGGCCCCGGCCGCCGCTGCCACGACTTCGACTACACCCGCACCGGTGGCATCGACCCTGCCCGCACCCACGACCATGGATCAGGTTGTGGATCGCTTCGTCGAGCGCGAGCACGGGCTCATGAAAGCGCTGGCGAACCACACACCCGTGGTCGAGACTTACCTGCAAAATCTGACCGCCGATCCACAATTGGGCCCCGTCCCCAGCGAAGATCATTATTTTCTTGGCCGCATGGACATGGGGGAAACCGTGGATCGCAAGGATTATCTCAAGGAGCAGGAGCGGAGCATGGAGACCCGCCTGATGGGCGGAGTCAACAAGCTTTTCAAAGTGCAGTATCAGCCCCTGGGCTTCTCCTGGATGATTTATGCGGACCGCTATGACTTTGACCGCCAACATTACGACTTTCACTATGTCCGCCGTGAATTTCTTGGCGATATTCGGTGCCTGGTATTCGACGTGACTCCCAAGAAAGGCGCCGGCAAAGGGCGCTTCCTGGGGCGCGTCTGGGTGGAGGATCAGGAATACAACATCGTCCGCCTGAATGGCGCCTACACGGCCGCTCCCCACAACACTTATTTCTTCCACATGGATAGCTGGCGCTTGAACCTGATTCCCGGATACTGGGTACCCGCTTACATCTACAGCGAGGAGGGTGATTTCAGCGCCGGGGTAAAAAACAAGATGGCCTTCAAAGCGCAGACCCGCATCTGGGGCTATGATCTCAAGAAACAAGGGAGCGACGACGAGCTTACGCAAATCCGTGTGGATAGCGTGAAAGATGAAAGCGCCGCGGCTCAGGATCCGTCCCCTTTGCAGGCGGAGCGGGTTTGGCAGCAGCAAGCCGAAGACAACGTCATCGAACGCCTTACGAGCGCGGGCTTGCTCGCTCCCGAGGGCGATGTGGACCACGTTCTCCAAACCGTGGTCAACAATCTTGAGGTAACCAACAACATCGAGTTGCCCCGTCCGGTGCGGACTCGTGTTCTTCTAACCTCGCCGCTCGAAACTTTCAGCGTCGGCAATACCATTGTGATCAGCCGGGGATTAATCGACGTGCTGCCCGACGAAGCGAGTCTGGCCGCGATGCTCTCGCACGAACTGGCACACATCGTCCTCGGCCATAATCTCGGCAGCCGTTACGCCTTCAACGACCGCATGCTGTTCTCCGACGACGCCACCTACGCCAATCTCGGTTTCAAACACATTCCCGAAGAAGAAGCTGCGGCCGACAGGAAAGCGGTTGAATTGCTCAAGAATTCTCCCTATGCGCAGAAGCTTGAGGGCGTCGGCCTCTTCTTGAAAGCTTTGCAGGCGCGTGCCCCGCAACTCAATGCCTTGCTCACCACGCACTTGGGAAATCCCCTGGCGGAGAATGGAACCGTCAGTCGCCTGGCATCTCTTTCCAAAGAAGGTCCCGTGCTCGACAATAACAAGCTCGACCAGGTCTCAGCTCTGCCCCTGGGCGGGCGGGTGAAACTTAATCCCTGGGATGATCGAGCGGAGTTGGTGAAGGCGGCTCCCGTCGCCATCACTTCGGCTCGGGACAAGATGCCGTTCGAGGTGACGCCGTTCTATCCTCGATTGGCGCGCTATGGCGCATCGATTGCGCCCAGCGAACCCACCAGCGCGGCGGCTAACGCGCCTTCCGCCAACTGATTCGAGATTCAAAGTTGCAATAAGCGAAAGCCGGAGTCCGGAAGGCATTTCCGGAACATCCGGCTTTTGTTTTTCCTGGGCCGCGCGAAGGTAACCAGCCCTCAGCCACCCTTCTTCTTGCCGGGCAGCCCCGCCGGATTCTCATGCGTGCGTTCCCGGAAATTTCCCCGCATCCCTGCCGCCAGTTTTATGCTCGATTCGCCAAACTTGTCGCGCAAGCGATCCGCGGCAGCCAGTGCATCCTTCCATTTCTGCTCGCGGTCGCCTTCAAGCAGGCTGAACTGTGGGGCCTGCGCCTCGAAGGAAGAAGCCTGCACCCCCAGCAGCCGCACCTTGCTCCCCGGCTTCCAGTTTTTGCGCAACAAGGCGCGCATCTGGGCAAAGATTTCGCCATCCAGTTGCGTGGCTGCCGGCAAGGTATGCGCCCGAGTTATGGTGGTGAAGTCTTGATAGCGCAGCTTCAGCTGAAGCGTGCGCGCAAAATAGTTTGCTTCGCGCAGCCGCCGCGCCACCATCTCCGAAAGCCGCATCAGTGTGGCTTCCAACTGATGCGCATCGGCTGTATCTTCGTTGTAAGTGTGCTCGTGGCTGATGGATTTCGCCGCTTCGTGGCCGCCTACTTCAGCGTCAAACCATCCTCCGGCGTCTTCCCCCCGAGCTTTGCCGGCCAGCGCCAGTCCCCACTTTCCGAAGCGTTCTTCCAGTTCATACGCCTCCAGGCGGGCCAGATCTCCCACTTTCCGAACGCCGAGCGCATGCAGATGGCTCTCCATGACTTTGCCCACGCCCGGAATTTCGCGAACGTCGAGCGGGGCGAGGAATTTTGCCTCTTCGCCGGGAACAATCCAGAGCACACCATTTGGCTTGGCCTGACTGGAGGAAACCTTAGCGATGAGCCGCGACGATCCAATCCCGATCGAGCAATTCAAGCCGGTCTCTTCCTTCATTTTCTGGTGAAGCTTGTGCGCGGCTCGCAGCGGCGGCCCATGCAACCGCTGCGTCCCGCTCATGTCGAGATACGCCTCGTCGATGGAAGCCATCTCGAGTTGGGGTGAGAATGTCGTTAATACCCTGTAGACCTTTTCCGAACACTCGCGATAGCGCTGGGGATGCCCATCGACAAAAATCGCCTGCGGGCAGAGTTTCGCTGCCGTCCTTAACGGCAGCGCGGAGTGCACGCCAAACTTTCTGGCTTCGTAGGAAGCCGCCGAGACCACGCCGCGCTCGTGCCGTTGCCCGCCCACGACAACAGCCTTCCCTTTCAGCGATGGATCGTACAACTCCTCCACCGACACAAAGAACGCGTCCATATCGACATGGAAGATTGTCCGAGCGAAGGGCGGGGTATGGGGCGCGGCGGACATGCCAAAGAAATTCTAGCGCAACCTCTGACGCATCACAGCTTCAATGCGCCTCGCTTCCGCCGCGCGAAGATACTCCGCAATCCTTGCCTTGCCTTCGTGTAGCGCCCAAGCTGCGGGAGTATCGCGCCAAAGGACATCCTTCAAATCCAGCCTTGCGCCGCGCTCGACCAGAAGGCGGACTACTTCCTCGTGTCCACCGCCTGCAGACTGGTGCAAGGGGGTGGAATGGGAGTGGCCGCCCACAGGATTGTACCGGTCGGGATCTTCGCCCGCGTCCAGCAGTCGGCGCACGATCTCCGCCTGGCCAAACTGGGCTGCCAGAGCCAGAGAAAGATGGCGCTCCTCCTTCCCGCTTCCCGCCAGCAAATGCTGGAAATCATCGATCCGCCCCAGGGCCGCCGCTACGGGAAGATCGATGCGGGCACCATACGCAATCAAAGCGAGCAAAGCTTCGCGTTCGCCATGCAGCGCAGTGGCGTGGGTGGCGCCGTCGGGATCCGCTCCATAAGCGCAGAGCAGTTCGAGCAACGGAAGTTGCAGCCCGCATTCACGCGGCAGCGTGCCAGTCGCCACGAGCGCGAGAGTCTCGTCGAGGGCGGACTTCTCCACTCCGGCATCGAGAATAACCTTGGCCACCTCGACCATGTTGGTTGGCATCCTTTCGTGCCGCGCCGGATTGCCGGCTACAAATTCCAACAGCGATGGAGTGCGAAAGTAATTCCAGCCTTCGAAGGCTACGCGTTGCTTCCCTAGCTTCGGATAGCGCTTCAGGTGCGCACGCAAGCCAGCGACATCTCCGGCATCGAGCAGATCGACGGCGCGGCGAAATTGTGGATCTTCGATTCGTTCATGGTGCGGGAGACTCATCCGATCGTTCAGCCCAGGCTTTTCAATATGCTTCTTCAACCTGGCCCAGCTTGCAAAACCGGCTTCGCGAGCGATCGTGAGTTGCGCGTCACTTAGTTTGAAGTGCGCGCCAAAGATTTCGGCGTCCGTGGAACGAGAAAACCGGGGATGAAATTCTCGAATGCGTTGCGCCCCCGCTGGATCATGAGCGGCGCGTTCCTTTAACAGGTCCGTGGCTTGATGCTTGAGATGGTCGAGGTTGGGATTCGGGGGAAGACGTCTTACCGGCATGGCGAACTTCCTTTCGTAGGCCCGAGGTCCGCATTTACGGGCAGAAAGTAAGTTCTTGGAGACAATTTGTAGCGATCAGGTGGACTTCTGTCCTTTCCGCGAACCGGATGCGCCCTTCGCGCATAGCTGGATTTTATCACGGTAAACACGGATTACCACCGGCTGAACCAAGAACGCTGAACCGGAACAAGACTCGCGGGTGCGCACCTAAGCGGACCGTGGAAACCGTCCCGGCGTAGCTGCTCTACACCATGACTCGATCCCCTGTGGCAGCGCCTCGCAGCACCCGCGCCCGCTCATAAACCCTTCCATACTCCCGTGCCGATACGCTCCAAGAAAAATCCTTACTCATGCCGTTCCGCATCAACACGCGCCACGAAGTCTGGTCGCGAAATGCTTGCAATGCCTGCCTTATGGTCAGCAGCAGCGCCTCCCCAACATACTCGTTGAATTTGAACCCGGTTCCCTTCCCGGTGGTCGCATCCCAGTTTTCGATGGTGTCGTCCAGGCCGCCCGTAGCCCGAACAATCGGCACCGTGCCATATTTCAAGCTGTAGATCTGGTTCAGCCCGCACGGTTCGTATCGCGAAGGCATAAGAAACATATCCGCTCCGGCTTCGATCTTATGGGCAATGGCGTTGTCGTAGGCTACCTTGACCGCAATCTTGTTGGGAAATTGTTTGCTAAGCCGCGTGAACATTTCTTCATAGGGCTTATCGCCGGCGCCCAGAGCGATCACGATCATCTCCTCGCGGGCCAGCCGGTCCATGATCTGTGCGATCAGATCAAACCCTTTCTGGGCCGCGAAGCGGGACACAATTCCAATTACCGGCAAATTTACATCCGCATTGGTAACGCCGAAAGCGTCGAGAAGATCCTTCCTGCACTGCGCTTTGCCCGATAAATCCTGAGGGGTAAACCTTTCCGCGGCGAACTTGTCGGTTTGCGGGCTCCACTCTTCATAATCCACGCCATTGAGAATGCCGCTCACGGTGGCGGCGCGGTCGCGCAGCACGCCTTCCAGCCCGAAGCCGTATTCGGCGGTCTGAATTTCCTGGCTGTATTTCCGGCTGACCGTGGTTACGTAGTCGGCATAGGTCAGAGCCCCCTTGAGAAAATTCACCTGGCCAAAGAATTCCATCTTTGTCATCGTAAATAGATCCCACGGCAGCATCAGCAGGGGCAAGGTTTCCGGCGGAAACAGTCCCTGATAGCCCATATTGTGAATCGTGAATACGGTCGCAACCTCGCGAAATGCCGGATCTTCGGCATAGACGGTTCGCAACAACACAGGGATCAGAGCCGATTGCCAGTCATGGCAGTGAAACACATGAGGCACGCCTAAAATCTTGGAGCCTTCCAGAACCGCGCGGGAGAAAAGCGCGTAACGCTCCGCATTATCGGGATAGTCCCCGGCCGCCGTTCCGTAAAGCGCGTCGCGATCGAAGAACTCGGAGAATTCTACAAAATAGAACTTTACACCGCTCTGGCTTCCTGCCGTCACTACGGAGGCGAACCGGTATTTGTCATCGAAGGGCACGGTAATGCTGCGCACGACGGTTGCCGGGTCAGCCAGTCGGGTCTGCCGGTAGCGGGGAAGGTAGACGCTGACCTGGTGCCCCAGCGCAGCCAGCGCCCGAGGAAGCGCACCCACGACGTCGGCCAAACCTCCGGTCTTGGAAAATGGCACACCTTCCGATGCCGCAAATGCAATCTGCATGAAGTCCTCCCGGCGACAAGCCGTTTTTTGCCGGCGCACGTTATGATGGATTTGATGATTAAGGGCCTGCTCCCCCGCGGCAGACGCGGGCTGACTCGCCAGTCTAAATGCCCAAGGAAAAGAGGGTCAAACGTGCCCAAGGTAGTCTCCCCCCGCCGCCCGCGACTGCAGCCCAAGCTGGGCCAGCATTTCCTCGCCGGCGAGAGTCATGCCCTGCAAATTGTCGACGCTCTGGGCGATGTGTCGCAACATACGGTGCTGGAAATTGGCCCCGGACGCGGAGTTCTCACTTCCCCGCTCGCCAAGAGGACGCGCCGCCTGATCGCCATTGAACTGGACCGCGTGTTGGCCGCGCAGCTTCGCCTGCGTTTCGGCATGTTCCCCAATGTCGAGATCATCGAGGGAGATATTCTATCCATCGATATCGATTCTCTGTTCGGCCCCAAACCTGGTCTTCGAAGACCGGGAATAGAGTTCAAGCCCACTCCCGCGAAGGTGATCGGCAATCTTCCCTACTACATTACCTCGGAAATTCTCTTGCGATTGTTCGATTATGCGAAGTATTTTGAGACGCTGGTTCTTTTGGTACAGCGCGAGGTGGCCGACCGCATCGCCGCGGAACCGGGAAGCCGCGACTATGGATTGCTCTCGGCCACGGCCCAGCTCCATGCCCGGGTAGAGAAGCTGTTCACCCTCCCTCCCGAAGCCTTCTCTCCTCCCCCCAAAGTTCATTCCACCGTGCTCCGCCTTACCATGGCGTCGCGGAAAAATGACCTCGGTCTCGAGGGCGATCGCCAAAAGGAAGAAAGCTTCATCAATTTTCTTAAGCTTTCGTTCAGTCAAAAGCGCAAAACTCTGTGGAACAACCTCAAGTCGGAATATCCGGAGGCAGATCTTCGCAGTGCGCTGGCGAAAGCTGGAATCAAACCCGGCGATCGCGCGGAGACTCTGAGCCTGGAAGAAAGCGCGGCTCTTTTTCATGCCTTGCATGCCATTCACGCCTAGCATCGGGGCCAGAAGCCCTCGTAGCATCGAAGAAACGACCCCGCATCTGTTTCCGTTGCGCGGAGGGTTCGGATGACCGCGACAGAAGTCCGCCGTCCTGCCGTTGCCGGACGATTTTATCCAAGCGAGCCAGTGATTCTGCGGCGGGATGTAGCCGCCTATTTGTCTCAGGAATCTCCCCGAAAATCGGTTCGTGCGCTGGGCTGTATTGCTCCGCATGCCGGTTACATTTACTCCGGACAGGTCGCGGGGTCGGTGTTTGCGCGATTGGAAGTGCCCCAACTCTGCATCCTTCTCTGTCCCAATCACACCGGCTTAGGACGCCCTCTCGCGCTGGTGAGCCAGGGTTCATGGGAAACGCCGCTCAGCTCAGTTCCGATTGACCGGGATTTTGCCGTCGCGCTCCAGCGGCGTTTCCCACTACTTGAGGAGGACCCTACGGCTCACCGCCAGGAACACGCAATTGAGGTCGAGCTTCCCTTTTTGCAAATTCGGCAACCCGAACTGACGTTTGTTCCCATTGCGCTGGGCACCCGGAATTTTGAGGTGCTGGCACAACTCGGCTCGGCTCTCGCAGATGTCGCGGCCGCGCAGCCTCAGCCCATCCTGATCGTTGCCTCCAGCGATATGAATCATTACGAGTCGGATGAGATCACTCGCGTGAAAGATGAGAGCGCGATGCAAGCGATCCTCGCCCTCGACGCGCGCGCTCTTTTTGATGTGGTGACGCTTCAATCGGTGAGCATGTGCGGGTTCGGACCGGCGATTTCCATGCTGACGGCGGCCAGACAACTGGGTGCAACCTCGGCCGAAGTGGTAAGGTACGCAACCTCCGGCGATGTCTCAGGCGAGCGGAAGCGGGTGGTGGGTTATGCAGGCATCATTGTAAGTTAGGAGTCGTTCATGAGTGATTTCCAGCCGCAGAACGCTTCCGCATGGGAATCGGGATCCACGGTTCAATGCCGTCCCACTTCATTTCCCATACGAATCAATTCCATGGCCCGCGCCCGCACTCCATTGATCACCGAAGTGTCCCGTACAATCTGTTGCAGCACCGGCTCTACCCCTTGCAGTTCGCTCAGCTGATTATTCCTGGCTTGCGCCTCCATGCGCTTGAGTTCGTCATCCAATCCCAGCTTTTGGTACTTGTACAAGAACGCCAGTTTCCGGCCGTACTCCAGCGTTCCCGCCATATTCTGAAAGAATGCCGTGATCTCCCGCACCGCATCGAGACTCGAGTAGTTGTACTGAGCTGTAAACGATCGCTGCCCATCCTGATAGCTGAGGGTTTTGTCTCCGGTGAAGGCAATCTTGCGGTTTCCGGAATCGAGTTTCCCGGCGAAGTATTTGGCCTGCTTCGCCCATTGAAAAATTCGTTCTCGATTCCCCTCCGATACCACAAACTGGTAGCTGTAAAGCTGCTCCTCGCCGTCCCCCTCAGACTTCACCGTGCATTCATAGTTCGCCTGCCCGGTTCCTTCCACCGAAATCGAGTAATGCGACGGGACGGATCCCGGAAAGTCCAGGGTAAATGTGACCACTTTAGTTGCGGGCGCTTCCTGCCCCGAGAGCGATTCCGTTACACTCGCCAGCATTAGTATGGCCGCGAACGCCCATCGAAGTAATTGCTTTGCCCGCAGCCTTCGCTTTCGTCCCATTACCGCGCCCCAGCCCCCTGCCTGTGCAGCGTGCCCGAGGTATGCAAATGGCAGATCGCAAGGGCCAGCGCATCCGAGGCATCCATCGGCTCCGGAGCCTCCGCCAGCCCCAACAACCGCGTTACCATCTGCTGCACCTGCCGCTTCTCCGCCCGCCCATACCCAACCACCGAGGACTTGATGGTCAGCGGAGAGTACTCCGCCACCTCCAACCCCGCCGCCGCCGCCGCCAGCATCGCCACGCCCCGCACCTGCCCCAATTGCAGCGCCGAGCGTACATTCAGAGCATAGAAAATGCCTTCAATCGCCACTTCGTCCGGGCGATGCTCCGCGATCAATTCGCCCAGCCCGTCATAAATCCGCGACAGCCGCCGCGCCAAGGCCTCCCGCGAGGACAACTTGATCGCCCCGCACGCCAGGCAAACCAAGCGTCCACCGGAAAACATCTCCACGACGCCGTACCCGGTATATTGTCCGCCGCAATCGATCCCCAGGACTCGCATTCCAGTGCAGTCTATCGCGGAACTCCGATTCGATGCGACCACCGAATCTACTCCGATATCCCCCATTGCATTGCCTCTCGAATCTCGCCCACATTACTGCCGTAATCGCAGTAACCACATTCATGCCCGCCAATGCTGCTCCGTCCGTTTAGATTAGCTTCCAGGGAGTGCTCCGCTCGGGACTCTCAAAGGTTGTGAGGAACTGGACAGCGGCCGTTTGCGTGGGCCAATGATTTAGGCGCCACGCCTCAAGGAGACAGACATGCGCCGGGGCCTTCCCATCAAGCGCGTTTTGGCTGCAATCTTCGCGCTTTTGATGTTGGCCGCGTTTAATTGCGGGCTCAACGCCCAAGCCGCATGGGATCGCGACGTTTTTCCCTATCCGAGCTTCAGCTATAACAAGCTTCATGAGATCACGGTAAAAGGAACTGTTCGGGCAGTAGACACGCAAGCAGTGATCGGAAGCCCATTTGGCGTCCATCTGCTGCTCGCCTCTGAAACAGGTGTGATCGACGCCATTCTCGGCCCATTTCTCCAGCGGGAGACCGTCGAAGCGTTACACAACGGAATCCCGGTACAGATCGTAGGCAGCCTGCAAGACTTTCGTGGCAGGAGCTATCTGCTGGCTCGGCAGTTGAACTTCCAGGGGAATTCGGTGAGGGTTCGCAATGAAAATGGATTCCTGGTGCGCCCGCAGAGCCCTCGCGGAGCCAGATCCGATCCCCAACTTCCATTCGAAAAGAATCCGCGCGCGCAACCCAACGGGGCCGCCCGATGACCCCTCAGAAGCCGTCGTGCCCGAGAACGCCCTTTCGCAATTCTCTTTTGCCTCTCATCATTCTGCCTACGATCACTATGAGCGTTCTCGCCTCGATGGTGGCCTGCAGCAGCGGCTCGAGCGGGGGTGGCGGTTCCACCCCGGCTCCCTCCCCTTCAATTTCGCTGAGCACCACGCCGTCCCCTGCTCCCGCATCCCTGGTCGTGGGCAGCACATTCTCCCTTACCGCAAACATCAGTAATGACACCAGCGGCGCCAACTGGTCGGCCAGTTGCGGCGCCAGCACCAGCGGGGCCTGCGGGACTTTCAGCTCACCCAACACCGCCAGCGGTACCGCAGTTACCTACACCGCTCCTTCAACTCCGCCGCCGACGGCCGTCGTCATCACCGCTGCTGTGGCCGATAATTCCAGCGTCGCCGCCAGTACTTCCAAAATCACCATCACGGCAGCCACTACCCCGGTCACCGTTACTCTGACCAGCCCGGCGACATTTCCCGCGCTGCTTTACACCAATTCCAGCCTTTCGGTCACCGCCACTATCGCCAACGACGTCGCGAACGGTGGGATTCGCTGGAGCTGCTCTCCCGGCAACACTCCCACCACTTGCGGCGCCTTCAGTTCAGGCCCCAATCCGGTCGCCAGCGGCACCGCCGTCACTTATACCGCGCCATCGGGCAGCGTATCTGCGGTCACCATCACCGCCACGTCGGTGGATGAGCCCAGCGCGCTCGCCACCAGCCCTTCGTTCACCATCAATCTCCCTTCCGGAATTGCGGTTGGATTTACCACCGCACCCCCCGCGTCTCTGGTTCCAGGAGGCTCTGCAGTCATCGCCGCTACGGTGACCGGTGACCCGGCAAATGCCGGGGTCAACTGGAGTTGCTCTCCCGCTCTCACCTGCGGGTCGTTCAACCCAACCCCAACGGCCAGCGGGAGTGCCACTACCTACACCGCGAGCGGCACCACCGGCAACGTTGTGATCTCCGCCACTTCTTTTACCGACCACTCCCAGACCGCCAATGCGAACATCAACATCACCAGTGCGGCGTCCAGAATCCTGAACTCCGGCAATTACACCTTCTGGCTCTCCGGTTGGGATTTCAATGGCAGCCCGTATTATCTGGCCGGAGCCTTCACTGTCTCTACCTCTGGCGACACGATGACCCTCACTGCGGGCGAGCAGGACTTCGTGGACTATTACTACGTGCTTCCGAAGGACTCGCTTACCGGGTCGATTGCGGCCACCGCCGACGGCAACCTCCAGATCACCCTCAACACCGGAGATGTCTGCCTCGGTCCGGGAGCCAACTACACCTGCACCCAGGCCGGCAGTTCTTCGGCCGGCACCGGCGTGGAGATCCTTAACGCCGCGCTGACCTCAAGTTCCAGCGCCCTCCTCGCCGAATTCGATGCCTGGGCCACCGCCAGCGGAGGATTGGAGCCGCAATCCGCGCCTACAACCACCCCTTTGGGCGGTTACGCTTTCTCCGTGGAGGGCTGGGACACGACTGCTGAACCCCTCGCCATCGGAGGCGTCTTGGACGTAGACAGCTCCGGAGGCATCTCCGGGAGCGGTAGTGTCTTCGACTACAACGATTTCGGCAGCATCTTGTCAGCCCAGACCCTGACCAGCAGTTCCGTCGCCCCCGCGCCCGACGCATTTGGCCGGGTGACTTTTAGCCTGAATCCCTCGAATCTGGTTCTGCCGGAGGTCGCACTGGTCGGCTATTTCGTGGATAGCAGTCAGCTGCACCTAGTCGAAACCAATGACAATCTTATCGGCACCACCGGAGGTCAAGCGTTCGTTCAAACCGGGACGGGTGGATTTACCACGGGCTCGTTCGAAGGAGCGAGCTATGTATTTGCCGCGACCGGCATCGACAATACCAACTATGTTTTGCAGACAGCGGGAGCCCTTACCGGCGATTCGGATGGCAGCTCGGTGCGCGGCAATGTCAGTTTCAACGACCTCGTCAACATCAGTCCCCCGGGCGGAGCCGCGATCGGCGCCGGAACCTACTCGGTGGATCCCACCGGCCGCGTGACCCTGACCAACATCACCGACAGCACGAACAGCCCAACTTTCACCTACAACTTCGAACTTTATCTGGACGGCAACGGCCACGCGCGCATGATCTCGCTGGACAGCAACGATGTGGTCGAAGGACTGGCCGACCTGCAAAATTTGAACGCGAACTCCGCCTTTACCGGCACGTTCGCCATGGGCGCCGTGGGTGCGGATTCCGCCTCCGAGGACGAACTCGACGCCGTAGGCCAGATTATCTCTGATCCCAGCGCGGGGACCTTCAGCGCATTCGCGGACCTCAACTGGATCTTCAGGCCCGCGCCCGGCCCCGACTTTGCGGATGCACCCGTTTCTGGCACGTTCGTCACTCCTGACAGTGCTGGGGCCGCCTCCGGAAACGTCACCGGCATCGATGTCATAAGCTGCCCCCTGTACGCAGGAGGCAGCGGCGCATGTACGACGCCGGCCGATTCGTTCACCTACTACATTGTAGATTCCGCAACGGTCCTGGGTATCGAGGACGACGGGAACCAGCTGGACCTTATCCGCCTAGAACTTCAGCAGTAGCGGCTCGCGAGCTTCTCCAAGGCCTGCGGGGGGCTTCAAGGCGAGGTCTGTCCCCGGCATCTAATTACTTCCCGGCAGCGTGTAATCGAACGAGTAGGAATGTTTGCCCTCCGAGATATCGATCGACATTTTTCCGGTAATGCCAGTGAGTTGGCCAGTGCCAGAGTCGGGGACCACGGTGACGCTCAGTTGGGGATTGCCGCGGGTGAGAGTGCCCGCGTGATAAAGGGCGAATGTGCCGGTGCGCGCGCCGGCGACGGTGTGCAAGATTCCGGTAACGCGCTCGATTGCGACGTAGGCGGCGGAGCCTTTCACGTCGGTGGAGGCGCCGAGCATCTGGCCTTTGCTGGTGGCTTCGAGATCGCCATGGAAGGTCTTGTCGATGATCATGCGGGATAAGGTGGGATCGAGCTTGTCTTCCTGGGGAGTGAGCTTAACGTCGAACGGTCCGGAGGCTTGGGCTGACATAAGAGTTCCCTTCTGAGCCGCAACTGGAAGACAGCTCGCCAAGCCGAGCGCGACGATGGAGGCGAAGGCGGGGGGGAAGCGCTTCATGCCTGCATTGTCGTCTGCGACGCGGCGGTGCGTCAAACGGGAACAAGCCAGGTGCGGCAAACCGGCGAATCGGCAGTGACCGCCTCAATAGGAGCCGGACTGAAGCTATGGCCGTGTGTCGATGGTTTCGCCTTTCTCGGCGAAGCCATGAACCCAGCCGAGAACCCGCTTCCATCCTTCTTCGTGGTTCCTGGCGGCCTCGGTGTTGCCGGCGAATCCACTGTGGGTGATTTTCAGCAGCGTGCCATTGTTTCTGGCGATTAACTCCCAACGTACGACCGTGACCAAGCTGCCCATGTAACTGGCAATCCAGGTTTGCACCAGCAACTGGGGAGGATCGATTTCAAGATATTCGCCGCTAACGCTGAATGGGTCTCCGGTGGGCGAGACGCCACTGGTCATCCATTTTCCGTGGACACGCAAATCGCTCTCCAGTTTCGTGATGCGATACATTCCCCTGTTGCCCCACCACTGCGGCAGTTGCCGAGGGTCGGTGATTGCCTGAAAGACGCGGTCCGGAGGAGCCGCGATGAACATCTCCGCGTTAACAACGTCTGGATGGGGAGGGATTGCGCGGGTTGCCATGGGCATCTCCTGTGCGAGCGAAGAATCAATTTACAGATAGATCCAAGCAAAACCAATAAAAACAAATGCGGACGGACAGGACCGTCCGTCCCAGAGTTCATTCCACACGGTCAGCTCTCCGCGAAGTCCTTGAGCTTTTCCATTACTCCAGGCCAGCCTGAACTGTAGTCTTTGCGCGCAACCGCTTCTTGCGCCAGACCGCTGTGCGTGACTTTCACCAGAGTGCCTCCGGCCACCGGAGACAACTCCCAGCGAACGCTGGTGCGCGGAAACTTGCCGGCGTGCCAGTTCGCCTCCCACGTGTAAACAAGGAGGCGGGGAGGTTTGAACTCGAGGATTTCACCATGACACTCGAACTCGCTCACGCCGTTGACGGAGTAGGTCCCGGCTTCGGTGAGATAGCGGTACCGGCCGCCGAGCCGGGCATCCATTTCCCAGAGTTTCACAGGGCAACTGGCATCGGTGAACCAGCGGAAGAGCTCCCGCTGATCGGTCAGGGCCTGGAATACGCGCTCCCGTGGAGCGGAAATCTGGATTTCGACAACGATGGCATCGTTGTCCGAAGTAATTTGGGATTTGGGTGCCGTGGTCATGAGTGTTGGGAAAGTCTGTCGGCTATAGAAGTCCCATGTCTCGCAAACCCAGCGAGACATGGGACGCCCCTCATCGGTGATTAATTGTTCCTGGCGAGTTCGCTGCGCTTGAGATCGAAGAACTCCGTCATCTCCTTGCCGTGATCGATGAAGGTCCAGGCTTCGGTGTGATGATTGCCGTCTGGCATGGTGATGACCAGACGCTGCATGTGGCCGGTGTCGAGGCTGCTTAGATTTGTGGCGTCGAAGAAATCAAATGTGACGGTTTTGCCGTCGGGCGAAGCGGTGGCGGCCATACGGGGCTGATTACCCGCGCTACAGTAGTGGGTGAGCACCAGCCGCGAGCCGTCCATGTGGATCATGGAAACCATGTTCTCCGGGCCGTGGACGCCGTGGATTTGGCTCATTAATGCGGAGCCATTGGCGGTGTCCTCGAAGGTCACGTGCAGAGGCATGCCTTGCGAGTTCTTCCCTTCCCAGGAGCCGGTTAGGGTCTTCAGTTGATCGAAGGACTTTTGCGCGGCGTTTTGCGACACGGCGGCGGTGGCGGCGAAGAAAAGCATGAGCGGTAGTGTGAGGCGTGCGGTTTTCATGTTAGCGATCTCCTTTCGAACGTTTGTGGTGCGATTTTGCTTCGGTATCAGCTTTCGTCTCTTTCGCGTACTCGGATTCGACAAAGGTCTTCAAGTTTGCGAGGCTCATACTCCAGAAGTTGCGATATTCATTGAGCCAGGAATCGACGGCGCGGAGCGGTTCGGGATTCAGATGGTAGACGCGGTGCCGCCCCTCCCGGTGTTCGCCCACCAGATTAGCCCGGCGCAGCAGGCGCAAGTGTCTGGAAATCGCAGGGCGGGAGATGGGAAAGGCGTGAGCAATCCCGCCGGCGGACTGGCTCCCGCGGAGGAGCAGATCAAGAACCGCGCGCCGTGTAGGGTCGGCCAGCGCCTGAAACGTGGCTTCCGCCGAATATGTAACCGGACGGTAACGCATTATGCGTAACCTTACAGTTACAGGAACGCCGTGTCAAGCAAGAATTTCGTCCGGCCGGGCCTGTCTTGCATACGCCGACTACCACCGTCTCGCCGAGCCCTGCCTTTATCGGCTGCGCGGGGATGGATGCCGTACCAATTCCAGAAAAACTTGATGCAGCCGCACGTCTTCCGACAACTCCGGATGGAAGGTTGCGGCCATCACACTGCCCTGCCGGACCGCCACCGGATCAACCCCTTCGATTGCGATGACTTCGACGTCCCGTCCAACCCGTTCGATTTTGGGGGCGCGGATGAAGACCATCTCAAGCTTAGAATTGCCCTCCTGTCCAATCCATTGGCCTTCGCGGATGGAACTCTGGAGCTGGCGGCCATATGCGTTGCGGCGGATGGTGATGTCGATGGCGCCCAGGCCGGCTTGCCTGGGGCTTTCGACTTCGTTGGCCAGGAGAATTGCGCCGGCGCAGGTGCCGAACGTGGGCTTGCGACGAACAAACTGTTTGAGCCCTTCGAAGCCTTCCTCTCCCAATAAATTCAGGAAAGTTCCAGACTCGCCGCCAGGAATCACGAGGCCGTCGACACAGTCTAGTTGCTCAGACTTTTTCACGAGGACAACTTCCGCGCCCAACTGCTCCAGGCGCCGGCGGTGAGCATCGAAATCGCCCTGGAGGGCAAGCACTCCGATTTTCATATCGACTTCATTTTAATGGATGAGGATCTCCGCTTAGATGGCAGGAGCCGGCCAAACCTCGGCGACCACCAAGGCCACGGCAATTCCCAGGGATACTTCCACAAAACGGTGCAGGGCCACGATAAAGGGCGGCGCAGCGTGCCCGATCAGCATCACGATGCTGAGCGTAATCGCGGCGAATCGATAGGCTCCACCCACCCGCAACAGGACACATAGAATTCCGCAGAGAAAAATGCCCAGGCCATAGACAATCCATGAGGGATGCAGGAATGTTCCCATCAGCGCGCCGAGCAATGCACCCAGGGCTGTGCCCGCAAAGCGCTGCCAGGCGGTGGTTAGGGGGTTGACGGCGGAGAGAAGGATCACCATGGCGGAGATTGGCGCCCAATAAAACTCCGGCAATTTGAGCAGACGGGCAAGCAGCATGGATGCCACGGCAGCAACCGTGGCGCGCGCCGACTGAATCAGTGTCGCACTCTGGAGACCGAACCGTCTTGCAGTGCTTGGCATAGAGGAGGATTGTACCGTGCGCCGGATTGCGGCGGAGGTCCCAGCCAAGAACGTTGCTTGCCATCGAGCGCACTCCGATTTTCGATTGCCATATGCTTATGGAACATGAGTTTTCCTGCCAGAGCGAACCAGCGACGCCCCGATGCTAGCCGCCAAGATAGCGGCGACCACCCCTAACATCGCAAGGGTTGACACCTTGCAATGGTCTTCGGCGATCATCTTCAGACCCATGAGGACCAGAAGCAGCGCAAGGCCGGCGTGAAGATGGCGAAAAGTTTTCATCAAGCTGGAGACGGCGAAAAATAACGAGCGCAGGCCAAGAATGGCGAAGAGGTTGGAGGCATAAACGATGAATGCGTTCAGCGTAATGGCCAGCACGGCCGGAATGGAATCGACCGCGAAGAGAAGGTCAGTGGTTTCAATGACGGCGAGTACAACCAGCAGCGGCGTGGCGCTAAGGCCGGGACTTCCCTGCCGGCTGCGGACAAAGAAGCTGCCTCCATGGTAATCGGCGGTTACGGGTATCAAGCGGCGTAAAGCTTTAACCGCCGGGTTGTTCGTGGGATCGACCTTGGGTTGCCCGGCGAAGCCCAGCTTGATGCCGCTATAAACCAGGAGCGCGCCCAGTCCATAGAATATCCAATGGAAGCGCCGGACCAGTCCCACGCCCGCAACGATAAAGAGGCCGCGCATGAGCAGTGCGCCGACAATTCCCCAGGTCAGCACGCGCTGCTGCTGCTCTTCGGGGACCGCGAAATATTGAAAGACCACGAGAAAGATGAAGAGATTGTCGACGCTCAGGGAAAGCTCGACCACGTACCCAGTGACAAACTCCACGGCAACCTGACGGCCTTGCCAGAAAAAAACCACTCCGGCAAAAGCCAGGGCTATTCCAACCCAGAAGGCGGTGCGGATCGCAGCATCGCGCGAGCGCTCGGAAGCGGCGGGGCGGCGACGCGCCCAGAGGTCGAGCGCCAACATGGCGAGTGCGAATACATTGAAGAGAATCCAGATGTAGAGCAAGGGAAGTCCGTGCTACACAAAGAATGGATGTTGGTCCATTGACAGGCGATTCGCGATTGAGAACTGCGGGCTTCCTTGCACTCATCGAGCCATCGCAAGCCGGCGACTCCTGGTTATTTTTGCCGGCCCAATTCTCCGCTGGCCCACGCGTCCCATACCCCTTCAGCTTTGAATTGCTCAACTGATCCAGTCTCCCGCATCGATTGTTCGATCTGCGCGCGGCTGTAGCGCGGGCCGATCTTCTCCGGTAAATCAGCCAGCGCAAAGGCAAATACAGCGGCCTCGGCCACGTGCTTCTTAAGTTGCGGGAAGTCGACTTTATCGTAGGTATCGGAGACTGCGTGATAGTTTTCCAGGTAGTTGGCCTCGTCCTGATCGGCGACAAAAGTCGGCACCCCTTCAAGCATAAAATCGAAGTGATCGGTGCCCCATTCCATATCGGTCTTTAGTCCGGTCAAACCGAACGGACGCAGCGGAGCGATGATGCTCCGGGCGGCGTCCAGCACATCCTTGCGGCCGCCGGTAGCGAAGCCGGTGGTTTTGCCGGTTCCGGAATCGAAAATGATCATGCCGGCCGCATTCTCGAGTTCGGCACGGTGCGCCCGGGAGTAGGCTCGTGAGCCAAGCAATCCCTCCTCTTCGCCGGAAAAAAGAATGAAGCGAATGGAACGGCGGGGCCGGAGCCCGCTGGCTTTGATCGACCGCAGCGCATCGATGACCAGCGCGGCATTGCAGCCGTTGTCCAGCGCGCCCGTGCCCAGCTCCCAGGAATCGAGGTGAGCCCCAAGGATCACAAACTCCCCGGGATGTTCCCTGCCCTTGATCTCCGCGATTACATTAGAGCTCTTGATTGGACCTCCGATCTGGCTGGGGATGCTAAGGTCAGCCCAAACTGGATGGCCCGAGGCCAAAAGGCGCGCGATACGCTCTCCGTCTTCGCGGGCCACCAGAACCTGTGGCAGGCGATCGATTTCTCCGGCGAATGAATTGGTATGACGGTACAGGATGTCGTGCTCGCGCGTAGCCATAAAGGCGACGGCTATGGCCCCTCCCTTGTCCGCTGATTCAATGATGGGCGGGGCGTTTGTGTATTCGGCAAAAAGGTCGTCCCAGGTTTTTAGAACCACGGTATGAACCAGCACAATCTTGCCGGAAATGTCGCCGGCCTTCTTGAAACTGTCCGCCGTGCCGTTGCCGACGTCCACCACGGGAACGTGCTTCGCCGCCGTCAAAGCGGGCGCCCACGCGATAGCCACACACCTCACGCGGAACTCGACTTTCGGAATCTGCGTAAGCTCGGGATCGAGAGCCGTGCCCGTGGCGCTGACGGTCATCTCCGTTGCCCCCTCTGCCCAGGAGTTCGGAATGGTGAATTCTTCGGTATGGACGTTGTCCGCGCCGGCGGCTTTGAACTTCTCGACACCCCATTGAATGGCGCGCTGCATGGCGGGAGTGCCGGGCACGCGACCGCCGACTTCGTCGGTCAACTGGCGCAGATTGCTTTCGAGCGAGGAGGGTTGGAGAGCGGAGTGAATGATGAGGGTTGCATCCTCGTCTTTCGCGGGACGCGGAGTGGCGGCCAGCGAGAGAGCGCTCAGGATTAAACACGAAGAGAGCAGTTTCAGATTTCGCATGTCGGGGAATTAGAAATGAAATTTGGAAAAAGAGCAAAGGTGTCGATTGGGGCAGTGGTGCAGTGTGGCTTATGCACCAGTCCGGTTAAGCGGGAGATGCCTCAACCGGCGGAATGGCGTCGGTTTTCGGGACGACACCGATCACAAAGGGCTCCACAAAAACCGACCCGCCGCCAGCTCGGTCGAGCTCGGCTCTACCGGACAGCCGGAAGCTTAACCTGAGCCTGTCGGGGGGGCGACTGTCCCGACATTGATTTATTTTGGAGGGAGGGTTTCGACTTTATCGAGAATCCGGATGGTCTCAAGAATCGTGCTGCCCACAATCTCCAGACTCTTCGGACTGAGCTTATCGGGGGTATCTTGCGGAGTGTGCCAGAAAACGTTGTTATAGCCGTAGTCGAAATCGATCAGGTCAGCGCAAGCCACGCCTTTCTGCATGAAGGGAATGTGGTCATCAGTGACTTGATTGTTTCGAGCGAAGAAGTGAGATTGATAGCCCAGGCGGGTGGCGGCCTCGTAGACAACATCTTCGAGCCACGGGGTTGAATTCAGATCGCGATCGATGTTGAGATCGGCGTCGCCGATCATATCCGCGAGCAGGAATGCCTTGACGCTCTTCAGGGTTCCATCGTTCTGCCATTTCTGCGCCAGATGGGCGATTCCGTAGAGGCTGTCTTTCTCAAAAGCCATCTCGGTATCCGGTTTCATGGCCTCTTCCGCGTCATCCCAGACCAGCCACACGCTGTAGCCTTCAAGTCTCCGGCCGCGCAGTTCATTGGCAAACTCCAGCAGCAGCGCGCTGGATGACGCGCCGTCGTTGGCCCCGACGTAGGAGGTATTGCGCAGGGGATAATTGGTGTCGTAGTGGCTGGCCACCACGATGATGCCGTCGCGCGTCCCGGGAAACTTCGCAATGATGTTGCGCACGGGAAACTTGCCTTCCGGCGTGTCGGCTGTGAAGGCGTCGTTCTCGACCACGTCCCCCTTCAGTCGGGAGGTGATGAAGTCTTCGACTTTTTTGTGATTGGCGCTGCCCAGGGGACGGGGCCCGACAGCCACCATTTCCTTCACGTATTGCATGGCGCGGACGGAATCGAAGGGAGGCGGAGGGCCGCTGTCAGGGGGAAGCGTGAGCTTCGGGGCTGCGTCGGGGGCGGAGGCTTGTTGCGAGGCGGCCTGAGCGGTATCTTTGCTGTCACTCTTGTCACAAGCCGCCGATCCGGCGAAGATCGATACCAGTGCAATCGCGAGAGTGCAGTTCTTAATCTTCGATGAGGCCATGTTGATCACAAATCTGAATTCCAGACCCTTAATGATTCTCGAAATTCCCCCGCCGCAAGCCCGGCTTAGGCTGCGGTTTTCCCCTTGCGCGCCAGCCGCTGCGTGGGATGCACGAAGTAGGCGATCCCGATGCTCGCCGCATAGAGCGCGACCATGGGCGCGGCGAAGATGCACATGTTCAGCACGTCGGGAGTCGGCGTGACGATGGCGGCGATGATGAAGATGATGAGGATGGCATAGCGGAAATTTTTAAACATAAAGCCGGCGGTGATGATTCCCATCAGCGCGAGAAAGAAAATCAGGATCGGCATTTCAAAAATCAGGCCCATGCCGAGGATGATGCTCAGGAACAGCGAGGTGTATTCGCCGATTGTAATCATGGGCTGAAACTGGCGCCCGAAGTGAATCAGAAAACCCAGCGCCTGGGGGTAGACCACCTTGAAGCCGAAGTAGCCACCGGCGGTGAACAGGGCGATGGTCGAGACCATGAAGGGCACCACATAGCGCTTCTCGTTGCGGTAAAGGCCTGGAGAGATGAACATCCAAACCTGGTAGAGCACGAAGGGCGAGGTCAGAAAAAGTCCAGCGAGGGCGGCAATTTTCAAATACAGATTGAACGGTTCGGTGGGATTGAGGTAGACCAGGCGCTCGGACATGCCATTGTCCTTGAGCGCTTTGACGATGGGCCGCTGCATAATCTCGTAGATCTTTTCAACCTTCCACCAGCAGACGAAAAAACCCACGGCCACCGCGGCCACGGAGTAGACGAGGCGGGTGCGTAATTCCTCGAGGTGATCGAGGAACCCCATGGTGGGCATGGCGTCTCTTGGCGTTTCCCCTGAAGAACCCGCCGCCGTTTCAAACATGCGAGTCCTGAGCGGGCAAAGCGGGTTCGGTCTGAGGGACGTCAAGCGGGGGCGCGTCACCGGCCTTGGAATTCTCGGCAATGACGTTGGCAACGGCCAGGTCCGCGGGCGCCACATCCCCTGCCAGCACCGCTTCGGCCGGAGCGGCCAGGGTGGCGCGCGACGGGAGCGCCATGCTCTCGGAAGATGGGTTCAAATTCAGGCTGGCGACCGTGCCTTGCGGTGCAATACGTGGGTTGAGGATGGCCTGCTGTTTCTTTTCGACCTCCAGATGAGCGATCTCGGTTTCGATTTGCGATTTGAATTCGTTCGAAGCGCGGCGGAGTTCGGCGAGAAGCCGACCCGCCTGGCGAGCGATTTCCGGCAGCTTCTTGGGCCCGAAAACGATCAGGGCCAGCACGAACAAGAAGACGGTCTCGGAAAAGCTCATCCTGCCATCATAACTGCGGAACGCAAAAGGCGGCAATGCGAAGGAGCTTCCCGGGGAGCAGCGAGCTGGCATTAACGGGTTGAGACTAAGGCGCGGGTTTAAGGACCACCGTGTTTCTCTCGTCACTGGCGATGATGCGGTAAAACTTGCGGAGATCGTCGGCCTTTGCAACCGGCACGCTCAGTTCCTTCACTTCGAAGGTGCGCGTGTAGTCGACAATGTTGCCTCTGACGACGGTCTTCGAGTGATAGCTGGCGAAGCCGTAATCCGCATCCACGGGCGGAGGAAGGTCATCAACGACGTAGCCGGGGGGAATAGTGATTTCGAACGTGTCACTGTCCTGCGCGGGCTCCTCGAATTCGATGGGAAAAAGCCGCGGCTCCTTGGTCTCTAGAAGGCCAGAGCCCTTCTGGCCGAGAACACGGGGGCGAACCAGAATAAGATCACCCGCGTTCTTCGCGTAGTTGGGAGACTCAAACGAATAGTTGAAGCCGAAAGGTTGCTCGGTCTGCTGCAGATTCACCAGGCTGGCACTCGTGATGTAGAAGCTGGCGAGGGAGCCTCCCAAAAGATCTTCGATGGGCTTGATGCGGTCGGAGTCCTTGGTGGTGGTGCGCAAGCGCCAGCGCTCGGCAGAGGCGCGCTCCCCTAGTCGCCTCTCCTGCACCTCGCCCTTTAATTTTCCGTTGGGATCGAGGGAGAGCTTGGCGGTGCGCTGGATGCTATTCATGATTGAGGGCTGTTGCGGAAGCTGCACTAACTCTCCGCCCTGGGGAGTGACCAACAATCCATAATTGGCTTGCAGATAGCCGGGAAGCTGGCCGAAAGGAATGAACTCGTTGGTGGGATCGAAAAACAAAAGCCGGCCTAATTTGGGATGCTGGAGGGTGGCAACCACGCGCGGATCGTTCACGCCGTCGGGGAGTTTGATGGCGAGAATCGCGTGATTGAAACCATGATGGGCGGGAGTTTGCGGGGTGATCGCGCCGCGCTCGGTGTAAATAACCACGTGATAAGCGTCGATGCCGAGTTCGTTGAGCATCGTGCGCAACAAGGTCGCCTTGTCTTTGCAGTCCCCATAGCGGTGGGAAAAAACTTCGGGTGCGGGATGAGGTTGCCAGCCGCCGATGCCCAGTTCGATGGCGACGTAGCGGATATCGCGCTGCACGAACTGAGCCAGAGCCTGCATCTTCAGAAAGGGAGCGCCCTGCGAAGCGGTCAAGGCACTGACTTGCTGCTTGATGGCGGGGGAAGATTCCATCCGGCCGTTGAGGAGGCTGTTGTACCACTTGCCCATGTCGTTCCAGGTCGCGAATCCGTTCAAGGCGCCGCCGGCGGGAAAAAAAGTAACGACCATGGCGCCGGCAACGCCGTCCCGAGGCGGCATCTCGGGCTCCTCGCGAAGGCCTGGGACGTTATTCACAGCCCACTGCGCCAGGTTGCCGGACTCAGCGGGCTTGACCTCCGCGTGGTTCATCCAGGAGGCTTTGTACTCCCAGCCGGGCGGAAGTTGCAGGGAGTAATGACTCTCGCGGACGGGATCGGTCTCCTGAAAACGCCATGTGTCCTGAAGGAAGAACGGCTGCTCCTCGAATTCGTACTCGTAGCCAACTATGTTGCCGGGATCTGCGGCGGGAATGCGAAGTACCCGGTACTTGGCATCGGTGATCAAATCAGCACCCTCCATGCCGGGGGATACTTCGATTGCATCTTTATCTTTGACCTCATAGTCGCGGCCTTGCGCGGGGATGCACCAGCCGTGGATGGTTTTGATTTTTCGATCACGGCCAAAATAAACCGAAACCACACCGTGCTCGCGCCCGCGGGGCCGGAGAATCTTGTAGGCCTCGCGAACCTGGGTTTTGATTTTGTCGGCGGAAACTACGGTGACGTTGGTTTCGGAATAGAGGAGAACGGCATCGGTTTTTTCGTCGTAGTTGGGCGGGGGGGCGTTGACCACGGCATGCATCCAGGCCGGAGCGTCGCCACCGGCATGGGCACGGGCCGGGAAGGCAAACGCGCCCGCGACCATCGCCAGCACTGCGAGCGAGCGCGCTGGATTAGTTGCGGGCACTGGCCACTCCGGGTTGCAACACGATCTGCTCTTCATCGCCGGAACGGACTACCTGAAAGAAGTTACGCAGGGCGGGATAATACTTTGGCTCAAGAATAAGAAAATCGACGGTCAGCTTGCGCGAGAGGTGAAGCGCGTCTTTCCCGTTTTCCGCTTGAATGCTGTAAGCCACCACGTGGGAATCCTGCACATGCGCCGGGGGAACGCTGCTGACGGTCCATCCCGCGGGTAGTTCAATGCGGATGTCGTCCTCATTCTGATAGGGATATTTGAAGTAGATGGGGTGCACCCGGTTGGCATGTTCAAAGATGTGCTTCTCCACGGCGGTGAAGACCCCGGCGGGAAGCACCACACGCCTACCGGCATTGACGGCCCAACCGGGAATTTTGAGATCGTATTCGGCCACCAGAGGGGTCTCCGAGCCGGTCCAGTCCGGTTGATTGACCAGTTCGACTTCCGCCGCGACCGGGACTTGTCGCTTGACGCGCTCTTCGAGAAATTTCTTTTTCTCCACATCATCGGCGTGGCGTTCGTCGAGGCGCTGATACATGCCTTCGAGACCGGTGTAAGTGACGGTTACCTTGCCTTCCAGATCGCCGGTTTCGGTAAGCCGCAAATTCGCCTGGCGCTGGATCCGGGACTCGGAGGCTTGCGGGAGCGCGGTGCGAATCCAGGTTCCGCCGTCCTTATCCAGACGTAAACCAGCCACTCCGGTTTCCACCCACTCGAGCATGCCGAAGGGAGTGAATTCCGCGCCGGGGTCGAAGTAAAGGTCTTTGCCGTTAAGCTTGACAGAACCACGTTGGCGTCAAGTTTGCCGGATTCCATGGTGACGGGACTGAAGAAATGGTTGGCGCGGTCGGAGACCAGGCAGCCGTAAGCTTCCATGCCAGCGGCGCGAACCAAGGCTAAATAGAGCCAGGTGAGTTGCGAGCCATCGCCGTAACCGCGCTTCCAGAGTTCCTCGACGTTCTCGATGGGCTTTTCGTTCTGGCGCTTCGACTCCTGCTCAGTTTTTCTCAGCTCGTAGGACTTATTCCGGATCTGCTGTACGCGATCGTAGATTTTTCGCAGCTTCACCTCCGGAGGATCGCCGGGGGCGACGATCTGCGCCACCGCATCTTCCATGGCTTTGCGCTTTCCGACAAAATTCTCCAGGCGGCCATTCTGCTTCTTGTCAAAATTCTTCCAGTACTCGGTGGCGTCTTTTACGGGAAGATCGTCGCTATAAATAAAATCCACACGAGCCTTCAGTTCGTTCGCAGGCGGCATAAAATCCTCCTCCTGAAACGCGGGGATGTTACTGGCGTCCATGCGCACAACGCTGTCGGAACCTTGCTTCGGACTAGCGCCGGGCGGCAGATCGCGCCAAACCCAGCGCAGGTGCATGAACGAGCCGCTGTGGCTATAAGGCTTCAGAGAGAATCTGGCGTTTTTGGTGAACAGATTGGAACTCAAGAGCCAGGTGGAACCGTAGACGAGTACGTTGCGGGAGTTGTCTTCATGGAGGTCATCGGTGAAAAAGTACTCGATAATACTGCCGACCTGAACCGCCGGGAGGGTGAAGGTTTTCGCCATATACCGGGCGCCGCGGGTCGCCTGCAAGGATTTGTCGAAGGTTTTGCCATCAAACTCGACAATTGATCCATCAGAATGGATAGTGCGGGCATGGATGTGAATGATGTCTTCGGATTCCTTGAAGAACGGGATCTCGACATCGCCGTATTTACGCCCCTCCTCAGTAAGAATCTTGATGCGAATGTAATTGTCCTCGTGGGGCGTAAGACCGTTATCGTCGCGGTCGACCTGGCGGTAGAGGATGACCGCGGGAGCTCCGGGGGCGAGCGGTTCGCTCGTCATTCTGAGTTCTTCCGCATTCGGCGGCTGAAAACCTTCGGCATGCGCCGCGGCGGAAGAAAATACGGCCCCGGCGAGGACTAATGCGCAGCAGCCATGGAGAACCACTCGATGAAATGGCACGATCACGACTCCGAAGTGCTAGGTTCTCCAGACGGGCCCCGCGTCCGGTGACGGACACAGTATCGCGGGCTGGCCGCGACGTCAACAAGATTTTGGAGTCAAGATTGGGTTCCGGAAACCCCGACTGGCCGCACGCACAGCGGTGCAAGACCTAGCTAGACCAAATGGTTGCAATATTACCGCGGGTTAAAGACCGTGAGCGGGCCAGTTACCAAGGATAACTAACTGCATCCGGGACACTTGGGGCAGGTGGTATACTTGGGGTATTAGCCTGGTAACAGGTGGAAGATCGAGACCCCTCAACCGAAGGAAATGTCAAAGATGGCAAGTAGTTCTCGCCGATCACTTTTCATGGTCGCATTCTTCCTGCTGGCTTGCGGCTTTCTTGGAATTTTATTTGCCCAGCGCACCGGCCAGCAATCCGCTTCACCCTCCAGCGACACCGACGTCAAGGACAGCCTGAAGCAGTTTGCGGACGTCTATGCCGTGATCGAGGATAACTACGCGGAGCCGGTGAATCCGGACAAGG
>Ga0181534_10000470_pt1 | contig 28148 bp, 20 predicted proteins | sample PEATcosm2014_Bin_37_FD_119758 | JGI IMG/M metagenome (GOLD analysis project Ga0181534, IMG submission 119758) | Peatland microbial communities from MTU Mesocosm Facility, Houghton, MI, USA - PEATcosm2014_Bin17_10_metaG | ecosystem: Environmental > Terrestrial > Soil > Wetlands > Peat | place...
AACCGGCCGCAGAGCCTGGTCCGCCAGCAACGCGAGGCATTGCTCATTGCACGCCTGGAGCATTCCGAAAATATCCTCGCCCGCCAGCGGCCGCTCTGTACTGTTGAGTTTCCCTTCCGATCCAACGGACTCGTCATTGTTCTTCGACATGACACGCCTCCCTTCGTTTGGCTCACATCCTGCCCCGGATACACCGGTTTGCATACTCACTGTTTTTGGGAAAATTTTCCCAAAAGCAAAATTGCCTCGCTGTGGTGCAAACAGTGCCCGGCTTCGGAACACTGCGGTTTACCGCAGCATTTCGCGCTAAATCGGCAATTATTTTCTAGCAGCCATTTGGGAAAATTTTCCCAAAACTAGAGTTGAATCCTAAAGCCGCACACAGGAAGTTTCGATGAATATCTGACGAACGCTACGGTCGCGAACTGGACCCGGTGTAGTCCGTTGTCCAAATATCGGGTCAATCGCATTCTTACTTGCCACGAAGGCTCGCCAACGACCTCTTGCGGGGCGGGCAAGCTCCCATCCGCCCGCGACGTGATCTGTGGCGGCAGGCAATTTAACAGGGTGTGCTCGATCGCGACGCCCAGGCCCGTCGAACGCGGTCGCTGCTGCGAGTTATCGCCCAAACTGCTCAAATTCAGATACTTACATCACAACAGTATCCCTGTTGCAATGATCGCAACACACGATCATGTTAGCGCAGCTCACCAACATACACGACGCCTTCTTCAAGCAGGCACTGGGCGATCCAGAGCTCGCCGGGCGGTTCTTACGGGAACACCTGCCGCCAGCGGTAGTTGAGCAGCTCGGCCCCGAAACTCCGGAGCCGCTCCCGGGCTCTTTCGTGGATGAGGAACTGCGTCAGCATCACTCGGATCTCTTGTTCCGCATGCATCTCAAATCGGGTGGCGACGCATTTGCGTACCTGCTCCTGGAGCATAAGAGTTCTCCGGACGAAGGCGCGCGCTTGCAACTGCTGCGTTACATCGTGCGCGTGCTGACGAACTGGTATGAGCAGAACGGCCGACGACTGCCACTGCCCCCGGTGCTTCCGCTGCTCGCACACCAAGGACCGGGGGAGTGGACCTTCTCGTGCGAGTCCGTGGATCTGTTCGGAGACGTGCCCGCCGCGCTATGGCCGTACCTCCCCACTTTCCGGCACGCGCTGGTGGATTTAGCTGTGACACCGGATACGGCACTGTCGACTATCGCCCGTTTGCGGGCCTTGCTGGCGGCTTTAAAGTACAGCCGGCGACCGGATCTACCAGAGCACCTCGACATCATCCTGGCGGAAGTCGAGACACTGGAGCCGCGCGACCTGGTGCTGATCATGACGTACCTGGACAGGGGGCCGGTCGCAGTGAGCCACGAAAAGATGCGCCAGTTGTTGCGTGATCGAGTACCCGATCAAGAGGAAAGAATCATGGGTTGGATAACTCAACCGTATTTCGAGGACGGCATGGAACAGGGCCGAGCGGAAGGACAGGCGAAATCGCTTGTCCGCCTGTTGGAGAAGCGTTTCGGCACTGTGCCGGAGCCGCTTCGCGCACAGATTTTTGACGCCGACGTGCCATCACTCGACGCCTGGCTCGACCGCGTATTCGACGCGCCTGATCTGCAAGCCGTATTCGCAGAGTCCGCCACCGTTCGTACCTGACGGCTGTACGGTCTCGCGCTCGCTGCCAAACGACGGATAGCGAATCTCCTTCGGCGCTGCGGTAGGAAGCGACGCGTAGGCGCTAGCCTGCATTTTCCGCACGTAACCCTGGCGCAATGTACGGACGGTAATGGTTGCATACTGCAACTTGAGAACCGGAGAACCACCGCTCGTGCGCCTTCTGCTGATTGAGGATGAGCCTGAAATGGCTGCCGCGCTCACCAGTGCCCTGGGGAGCTTCGATATGCTGGTCGATCACGCGCCGACGCTCTCACAGGCAGAAGCAGCGTTGGCCGCCAATGTGCATGACGCGATTCTGCTCGACCGGCAGATGCCGGACGGAGACGGGCTCGAGCTCATTCCGAAGCTGCGCTCGAAGGGGATCGGGCTGCCGATCATCGTGCTGACCGCCCGTGGCGGAATGGACGATCGTGTCGCGGGCCTCAATAAAGGTGCGGATGACTATCTGGCGAAGCCGTTCGCAGTCGAGGAGCTGATGGCCCGACTGCGCGCCGTTCTGCGACGGCCTGGGCAGTTGATGCCGAATACCCTGAAAGTCGGCCGTCTCAGCTTCGATTGCAGTCACCGCACTGCCAGCGTCGATGGAGCGCTACTCGATTTGCCGCGGCGTGAGCTGCTGGTGCTCGAAACGCTCATCCAACGTATGGGTAGAACCGTATTGCGTTCCGCTCTCGAAGAGTCTGTATACAGCTTTGATGATGAGATCCAATCAAACGCACTGGACACCCATGTGTCGCGACTTCGTCGCAAGCTGGCAGAAGCGGATGCAGATGTGGAAATCCACGGCATACGTGGTATCGGCTACCTTTTGAAGCGTGCGCCGCAATGATCGTCCGCCCAACATCGCTGCAGTGGCGCCTCGTGTGGCGTCTGGTTCCCATGCAGGCGGTGATCCTGACACTGTTTATCCTGACAATCGTCGCAACGATGCGGGAAGGTGGGCTGTTCGTCGATGACTCGGGCGTTGCGCTCACAACGGAAAGGTTCGTACACGGCCTGGCGTTTGTATTCGAGATGGTCATTCTGCCGACCTTGGGGCTCATGACATTGGCGACGCTGATTGCCACACCCCTGGTCATACGCAGGGCGCTGGCAAGTCTCGGCGACGCGGCTCAGCAGGCGGAAAGCATTGACAGCGGACCACCGGGCACGCGGCTGGTCATTGCCAGCGTACCCGACGAAATCAGACCCCTGGTCAGAGCCTTCAATGAGGCACTCGGCCGGTTGGACGACGGCTACGAGCGCCAACAGCGTTTTTTAGCCGATGCCGCTCATGAGCTACGTACGCCGATTGCGATCTTGCAGATCAGGTTGGAGTCGCTGGCGGACAGCGCCGAAAGAACTCGCCTTCTCGAAGACAGCGCCCGGCTGGCTGCACTGGCCGAGCAACTGTTGGACCTTCAACGTTTGAACCAGCCGGGCAGCCACCGAACGCGCGTCGATCTGGTTGCAGTCGGCCAGCGCGTTACGATGGACCTCGCGCCTTTGGCCATTAATGCCGGGTACGCGATCGGCTTTGAGCCGGAGATGGAGCGTGTGTGTGTCATGGGTGATGAGTTGTCCCTGGCCAGGGCCGTTACCAACCTCGTTCAGAACGCAATTGAGCACGGTGGCCGTCGAGGGATGATCGCAGTCCGTGTTGGCCGCACCGGAACAATCACTGTCAGCGACGAGGGCGCCGGCATTCCCCTCGAACACCGGGAGCGGATTTTCGAACCGTTCCACCGTTTGCAACCACGTCCCCGCGGTGCCGGCCTGGGGCTCAACCTGGTGCACGAGATCGTGCGCTGGCACGGCGGCGAGATTGCAGTGCTGGACGAGAACCGTGGCGGCGCCTCTTTTAAAATCACCCTGCCGCTGACTACAACAGACTAGCAACCCGACGCCGGGTTCGAATGCGGACCTGCTTGCGCAATGTTGGCGCAATTCTCACGGACTACCGTGTCCGCCATGTTGCTACAAGACATGCACTTGTTCCTTCGCTCATGGAGCTGCGACCCGCTGCGCGTTGGCGCAATCGCGCCCTCCGGGCCCGCCCTGGCCGCAATGATGACCGCCGAAGTCTCCGCCGCCAGTGCGCCGGTGATTGAACTCGGTCCCGGCACCGGGGTATTCACACGCGCCTTGCTGGCGCGCGGCGTTGATGAGCGGGACATCACTCTCGTTGAATACGGCTCGGACTTCGTTCGACTTCTACATGGCCGCTTTCCTCAGGCCCGTCTGCTGCAAATCGATGCAGCAAAGCTGAATCCCCGAGATTTTTCCGGGGAGCAGGCCGCTGGCGTAGTCATCAGCGGTTTGCCGTTGCTGTCCATGTCAACACGCAAGGTCATGGCCATTCTGACCGGCGCCTTCGCGTGCCTGCGCGATGGAGGCGCCTTCTACCAATTCACTTACGGCCCACGCTGTCCGGTGCGCCGGCCATTGCTCGATCGAATGGGACTGAAGGCAGTCCGCGTGGGTCACGCACTCACAAACATTCCGCCCGCGACCGTTTATCGGATCACGCGCCGTATCCCTCTTAAGCTCGTGAAGAGGTGACGTGATGGATATGGGTACATCCGGGCACTTCGCGGAACTGTTGAGTCTGGGTGCTTTCGGCGCAGGCTGCCTGGCCATGGGCGAGAAGCTCATTCCGATCGTGCCATCTTACGCGCTGCTCGTCTTCATCGGGATGACCGCCATCCCGGACCCTGACACTCTCATCCTTACCATCATGGCCACTGCGACCGGATCAACTGCAGGCTCCCTGTGTTGGTACGGTATCGGCCATGCCATCGGCCCGAACCGCATCAGCGAAGCGGTTCGCCGCTTCGGGCGCTACGTGTTCCTGAGTCCTGCGCTATATCGGCGGATGGCTGGCGCGTATCGCCGCAACGACCTTTGCGTAACTGCCCTCGGCCAAGTCATCCCCACTGTACGGATCTTCATGCCGTTGGCCGCGGGTGCCCTGGGCCTGGAGCGTTGGAACTTCGTACTCGCAATCGCTCTCGGCAGCCTCGCCTGGAACACCCCACTGCTGACTCTCGGTTTCCTGCTGCGCAACACCGGCCGCGATCCGATTTATGTTGGATTGCTCGCACTTTGCGGACTCATTGTGACAGAGCTGGTTGTGCTCGTAGCGCTGCGAGTGGGGCTGGGGATTTCGCTACTGGGTCGACAGCGGGAGGGGGTGTGACACAATAACTTTCGAATGTCTCAGCTCTTCCCGCGAACTTGAACAGCAGCGATCGTGGGAGTCGATCCTGCGACGTTGAACAGCGGGCCCTTCACTACGATCAACTTGCCCGGCGCGATTCCAGCGAATGAAGTAAAGCCGACGAGCGTGGAGTTGGCATCGGTCTGCACGTCGATAGCTTGAAGGTGCAATTCGCTCGCGGTGAACAGGCCCGTCAGGCTGTCGATCGTGAGGTTTGAGCTGGCGGCGTCCACCGTCGCCACGTCACCCAGGACCTGGGAGGACTGCAGGTAGACAGTTGATGTCGTGAAGGCCGGGGTGCTTCCTGCCACGAGATCAGTTCCGACAGAGACAATGACCTCCTGTCCTGGCAACAGGTCGGCAGGTGCGGCGAAACTACCATTCGCGACGGTCGGATAAGAAGCAGTGGCCACTCCGTAGCTGGCGTTAGCTGCAAACGCAACGGTAGCAACTTCCCCGGGGGTCAATGTCGGTGCGTTGATATTATGACGCAGCAACAACTGCGCTGCAGGGGTCGTGCCGGAGGCGCTCGAGAGGACCAGGGCCTTGACGAACGCAGACCCTGACTCACCTACATAGCTCAGCGAGTCGATCACGAGTTTGCCGTCGCCGCCGAGGGAGGCATCGACAGCTAAAGTCTGACCGGCGGCGATGCATGAGGCGTTCGATGCTGTGCAGACCCCGGCCGGAAACTTGTAAGCCGAGGTGGCGCCCTCGTCCAGCACCAATGTGTTGCCGAAGGCGGTTGTCACGTTGACTTGGCTTGCACTCACCGAGTTGACCTTGATCAGCATGTCATCGATTCGGGCCGGGCCGCTGCCCAGCAGGGAGAGGTTCACTGACGACCCGTCCGCAAAGGTGACCGACAGGTCACTCTGCAACAGATCGGGGATACTCAGATCCAGGTTCAGTCCGCTCGACGAGCTCGCCGTCAGAGTCAACGGGAATACACCGCTCGAAATGGTGACAGAGGCATTGTTGAGCGCCGGTGTGAAGGTACAGGTCGCTCCGGCCGCACAGGACTGTCCGCGCAGGGTCAAAGACCCGCCGGTATTGTTCTCAATCGTAATCTGCGGATTGGCATAAGTGAGCTGCAGGCTCGTATAGGTCGTGGAGTTTATGACCGTCGACGACAGGAACGCGCTATCGGACACCAGTTGTGCCAGATCGACCGTGACCGGTCTCGGCAGGATGGAGATGTTGCCCGGTTGCAGAACCGCGCCCGTGATGTCGATCTGAAATGACAGTACGGTGATGTTTGTCGATGGCGTGTCGGTCACTACCAGGTTGACTGTCGACTGGGGCGTGCCCGTGGTGCCGGTAGTGCCGGTAACACCGGCAGAACCCGAACCGCCGCCGCAGGCGGTCAGGCCCGTGAGGGTGGCGACAACTCCAAGCAACGGCGTCAGCGATTTCACTGCGAGCTCCGGGGAAATGAACTTGATGGAGCCAATCTAAGCCGCCGGGAATACGAAGACTGTGAGGCAGGTACGCTATTGCGCGTTGAGATCGAGGCTGCAACAAATTGAAACACTTTAGGCCTGCGCCCCGTAGCGCATGCGGGTAACAGGATGTTTCAACCCTGACGAACGAAACATGGTGTTGCAGATGCCGTGTACGCGTCCGCCGCACTCGGGTGGCGCCACTGTGAACCGTACCGGACCTGCCGGCAACACGACCTCTCGTCAGACAAAGTTTTCAACGACCGGCACGGGCGGATTCAACTCCAACTCGACATGCACGGGTCCTTGGCCTGGGCACCCACGACAACTCTGCCCGACGGACTCGAGAAGACCATCGAATATTTCGACAATCTACTGCGCTCGGCTTCCCTTCAAAGCCAGCCGACGTGATGGACCCCGCGTTCTTCTGCCGTCGTGGCTGCGTTGAACCCAGGACAATCGATGCCGATCGACTGTTTGATATGAGTGGCGATTCTGTGCGCGGTGGAATTCCACGTGTATCGGTCGCTAACCAGCGCTCGACCTCGGGCACCAAACGCCGCGCAAAGAGCAGGATCAGCCAGAAGTTCGTTCAGTCGTTGTGCCAGGAGAGCGGCATCTCCACTGTTGACCATGAATCCGGACTTACCTTCTTCGATGAAATCTGGAATCGCGCCAATGTTCGTGGCGACGATCGGCAGGCCGTGGGCAAATGCCTCCAGGAACACAAATCCGAAGGGCTCCACGTTTGTAGGCAGACAGAAAACGGACGCTGATCGGTAGAGTTTGGCAACCTCCGCGAGCGGAACATGTCCGAGAACGCGGCAGCCCGGCACGGAGACTTGGGGCGAGCATCCGACGATGACGAGCTCCGCTGTCGGATGTGCCTGCCTGACCTGGCGGAATGCCTCCAACAAGACGGGGCCGCCCTTGCGCTCCCATTCGATTCCGACGAATAGAATTCTCTTGGCGGTGAAGCGCTCAATGCCCAGATTCTGCGGCTCTTCCGGCTGAATATTACCCCCGGCATACACGCAGCGTACCCTTTCGCGACTGCAGCCATACTGTTCGATCAACGAGCGCGTGATATGAGAGCTCATGGTGAAATTCAGCCGGGCGTGGTCGTAGATCAACTGTTCTTTGGCGCGCCACGGCGCCGAGGCCATTGGCGTTGCCGACTTGCCCGGGTAGGTTAGATTTGCAAGGTGTGTGTGATCGGTATAGATGAAATGCGGAGTACCGGACACACTGGCATCAAATAGAGACTGAGTCTGGAATGTGAAAACAAAGGGCTTCGACTCCATTTGCTGCAACACGCGTGCGCGAAGCTCGTCGAAGGCGTACTCAGTCCTGACCATGCGTGCCAGCATCCGACCTTTGGTCATACAGGCCGACGCTCCATACTCTCGTGCCACGGACCAAGCCAGCCGGACGGCGTGCCGTTTACGAAATACACGAAGCTTCGACAGGTCGATGACGACGGCCTCGAGGTCGGGAAACTCCAGGCTCAAGTGCCTGAGAATGTGTTCGTTAGCCCCCGAGAAGGTACCGAGCTTGACGAATGCAAACGCTTTGCGCTGTGTGATCACATTCTTAGCTCGCGTGCACCCTTCGTTCTCAGGGGCGGGTTGGGAAGTCGGGGCCGCCGGACATCCGGCCGCGAATCAGTGGCTGCTGGGGTTTCCTTTCATGCCATCCCGCTGCATCTGCTCGACCTCATCCTGACTGGTGCTGGCCATTGATTCCAACTGCTCGGCAGTGTTGCAGACCTTGTGCTGGAAATGAGTGCCCAACACGGGTTCCCTGCGACAGAAGACCACTTCATCGCCATGAGCTTCCGGCCTGTAGCCGGCAGCGCGAAGTTTTTTCAGGCGGGCCTCCGCCGCCGAGTCACCGACGATGAGCCGAACGGGCTTCGTGCCGTCGGCATTCGTTGCGGTTGGCGTGGTCTTTCCGTCTGCGGGCAGTTCGGCCGCTGTCGGTGTGATCGTGGCGCTCGAATCGGCGCTCGGAGACGCTGGCGCTGGAGTCGCGGGCGCTGGAGCAGTGGGCTTGGCCGCTTCTGCCGTCGGAGGGTCGGTTCCGAACGCCTGCGACAGGACACCCACGGAAAGCGCCGCGAAGACAGCGATGATCATGCGCATGAGTCGTTCATCCTAGAGTGATTAGTACAATCCCTGCCCCGAGAGGAAGGGTACCCCGGACTGCAGCAAAGAATCGAGACCCGCTGCTGTCCGCGGTCAGGCAATCGCTTTACCGGCACCCAGTGGCCATGCCTCCGGGGAGCTGCGGGAGTCCCTGACGGTCGCCGTGCATTTCTCCAAAAACACCCAAATTTAGAGCACTTGTCTTTTGGGAAAATTTTCCCAAAACTGTGGTCGTCACCGGCAGCACACAGGACGTGTCATGCGAATCTCCGACGACCGCTACGACCGCGAACGCTCCAGCCTGGATCTGGCGTTGAAATTTCTGCGCTACGAAGCACGCACCCAAACCATCCGGTCATGGACTGGTCTGTCAGATGACCGCATCCGAAATCTCTACAGAAGTTATATACGACGGGGCGGCAACTACGTCCCGCGCCACCGCGGCAAATCGCCGCACCAGGTGGCGTATTTCATGCGCTCACACAGAGTTCAATGGGAGTCGGCGCAACTCGCCAGCTTGTTGAGTTTGTTTGGCATCATTCCCGCGCAGCCGAACCCGCAGTTGGCCCCGGTACTGCCGACCGTGTCCCGCGGGGAAAAACTCTGCAGTGCCTTCGAGCTGTTTCGCACGACGATCCCCACATCGCAGATCTCATTCGAGCACTCGGTTTTTCTGGCCACCGCCCTGACGCGGGGTGATCAGCTCAAACTGACGGGCTGTCGCGAATGCGGGGGGCTGCTGGTCACGGAACGACTTCCCGCCCGCGAACGGCGCTGCCTGTACTGTGTGTCGGGCAGCGATTAGGGCCTGAAAAAGCGGGTGTTGGTTCCCGAATTCCGCGCCGCCCTTGATTCCCGCAGCGCCCACGCTCGCAGCCCCGATATCGCGGAGACGGTACAATGGCCGGATGGACCCCATTCGCCCCAATTTCTTCGCCGGCCCCTACATCGATCGCCGCGCGGATGTGCGCGAGGAGGCGGGTTGGCCGGCCTCAGCGCTTTCCGACCCTGAAACGCTTTACATCCTGGCGCGCGATACTGCGCAGTTGGTGTACACCGGCTCCCAGCCGCGGATTGCATTCGTCACGCGTGATCACCCCGCTCTGCAGGATCCGGATCCCCGCTCACTGGTCCTGCTGGGCTGGTACAAAGGCGCCCGATGTGTGCTGGTCGAGCTCAGCCATGAGCAAGAGCCGCCGGAAGGCGCCAGTTTCGAGGAGCTGCGTCCCCTTTCGCCGCTCTTGCATGAAGATCAGGCCGGCCTGCTTGCTTACGCGCGAGCGCTCACCATCTGGCGGAAGCGCCAGCGTTTCTGCGGCGTTTGCGGATACAAGGCCCTTCCTGAACGCGCCGGTCACGTGATTCGCTGCACGAACGAAGCCGAGCAGCACGAGTTCTTCCCACGCATCGATCCCGCCATCATTGTGCTGATCACGGACGGCGAGCGCGCCCTGCTGGGTCGTCAGGCCAGTTGGCCGCCCGGTCGGTACTCAACCATTGCCGGCTTCGTCGAGCCCGGCGAGAGTCTGGAAGACGCCCTGGCACGCGAGGTCTTCGAAGAAACCGGCGTAGTTGTCACAAACCCCCGCTACGATTCTTCGCAGCCGTGGCCGTTTCCGTCCTCTCTGATGATCGGCTTCCAGGCGGAGGCCGAAAAGGGCAGTCCCATCCGGATCGGTGACGAGTTGGAAGACGCCCGCTGGTTCACCCGCGCTGAGATCCGTTCGGACGGCCTGCCGCTGGTGCCGCCGTCGCACTCCATTTCCTACCGGCTCATCTCAACGTGGCTGGAAGCGGATAGGCAGACCTGATCAATGTGCCTGCTCGTGCTTGCTTGGCAGGTGCACCCTCGATACCGCCTGGTCGTCGCCGCCAATCGCGATGAGTTTCATGAACGGCCCACTGAGGCGATGGCCGTGTGGTCGCCGCCCGATGAGCTCATTGCCGGCCGTGACCTGCGTGCCGGGGGCACGTGGCTGGGAATCGATCGGCGCCGACGATTCGGCATCGTCACGAACTTCCGCGAGCTGCAACGACCCGCGCCCGGCGCTCCTTCCCGCGGTCATCTGATTCCGGACTATTTACGTAATCCAGCGCCGGTCACCGAATACATCCGGCACCTGGAGCCGGTCGCTGAACAGTACTCCGGCTTCAATCTCTTGTTGACCGACTGCGCCAGCTCGGGCGCCAACGGCGACTCGTTGTGGTACGTATCCAACCGGGCACCGCAGTTCGCGCAACCGCTACCGCCCGGTATTTACGGCCTTTCCAACGAGCTGCTGGATACCCCGTGGCCGAAACTCCAACGGGTCCGGCGGCGTTTCGATGCTCTGATCAACCAGCCAGACAACATCTCCGTGGAAGCCCTTTTCAGCATCCTCGCCGACCCGACACAGGCGGGTGTCGACGAGGCGCTTCCGGATACAGGGTTGTCACGGGAGTGGGAACAGCTACTGTCCTCTCCGTTTATCAGCAACGGGGAGTATGGAACCCGCTGCTCGACTGTCGTCATGGTCGACCAGAACGGTGGCCTTTGCCTGAACGAGCGCCGCTTTGGACCCCAAGGCATCGCCCTCGGCGACACCCGCTTCGACCTGCCTCCCGCTGAATGGCCCCCCGCGCCCCGCAATAGGCAATGAGGCCCTTCATGGGCCATGACGCCCGCCAATGGCCAATGGCCAATGGCCACCCGCAAGCGGCACCCGCATGGGCCCGCACAATGGGCCGTGAGGCCACGCGCTGGCCCAGCTAGAATCGCGTGATCCTTCGTGACCTCACACGTTATTTCGCACGGTTTTGATGGCGCAGCGCACCTCTTCCCTGCCGGCCCTGGCCGCACTGCTCCTGTTGTGCCTGTTCGCCAGCCCACTCGTTCTAGCCAACGTCACCGTTGAAATCCACGGTGTCGAGGACGAGATGCGCAACAACGTACTCGCCTACCTGAGCTTTGAGCGGTACAAAAAGTCCACGGATCTCAGCGCCGATACCATCGAGCGCCTCCACGATCGGGTCGAGCGGGAAGTGCAGTCAGCGCTGCGCCCATTCGGTTACTACGATCCGCAGGTCCACTCCGAAGTCAACAATGTCGGCCGCGGTGACTGGAAGGTTATCGTCAACATCGAGCCGGGGCCGCCGGTGCTCGTGGATAAAATCGAAGTTCAGGTGCATGGTCCCGGCGCCACGGATGCCTTGTTCACGCGGATCACCGACAACCTTCCCATCCATCGCGGCGACCGGTTGAATCACCCGGCTTATGACAATTTGAAAGGTGAGTTGCAGCGCACCGCGGCCACCTACGGCTATTTTGATTCGAAGCTGACACGCAGCGATCTCATAGTCGATCCGGCGAGTCACAAAGCCACCATCGGCCTCGAGATCCAGACCGGAGAGCGTTACCGCTTCGGCGCCACCCACATTGAACAGAACGTCATCAAAGACGCTCTGGTCCGCCGCTACCTGCGCTACAAGCAGGACGAGCCCTATGACCTGAGCGAAATCCTGCGCACCCAGTTCGCACTGGATGATGCGCAATACTTTGCCAACCTCGAGGTGCTGCCGGGGGAGCCCGACCGCAACGCTCACGTCGTTCCGGTCAACATCAAGGCCGACCCCAACCGCCGCAACTGGTATTCCGTCGGTGGTGGTTATGCCACCGACACCGGTCCGCGCGGTACCCTCACCTGGGAAAACCGCCGCATCAACTCCCGTGGACATCGATTCAACGTCCTGGTCCAGGCAGCGCAGGTCACGAAATACCAGGTCCAGAGCAACTACATCATTCCCATCGGCGATCCGGCCGTGGAAAAGTTGACCCTCCAGGGTGTGATCGAGCAACGTGACCTGGCGGATGTGACTACCCGGAACGAATACCTGCAGCCGGGCATCACCAAAGTCGGCGGCAACTGGCAGTATGTCTATTTCCTTCAGGCCATGAAGACGAACAGTGAATCAGCAGCGGAAACGCGCAGCGACAAGCTGCTGATCCCGGGGATCGACATTGCCTCGGTTCCCAAGGGCTACTTGGGCGAGCCGATTTTCCAACACGGGCTGTTCCTGGAGGTCAAAGGCTCGGATGGCCTCGTGGGTGCGAACACCCGTTTCATCCAGGCCCACCTGACGGGTGTGCGTGTGTTCAACTTCTACCCGAAGTGGCACCTGCTGTTGCGCGATGAGATCGGTACCACATTGGTGTCCCGCTTCAGTAATCTTCCGGTGGTAGAGAGGTTTTTCGCCGGCGGCGACAACAGTGTCCGTGGCTTTGCGTACAACGCTTTGTCTCCCACCCAGCAGGTCTGCACGCGCGATTCGAACGGCAATCCGATCCTCAACTCGCTCGGGCAGTGTGCTCAACCGATGGGATCGGTCAAGGTGGGCGGCAAAGATGTGATTACCGGCACGGTCGAAGTCATTCGCGATCTGCCGCGCAACTTCGGCATCGCCGCCTTTTTTGACTATGGCAACGCATTCAACGCCTGGGGGGCTGCCTCGTTGGAGTACTCCGTAGGTGTGGGATTCCGGGTCCGACTCCCGGTCGTGACGTTGGGTGTCGACATCGCGGAACCGATTTCGCGACTCCCGGCCAGTCCCCGCCTGCACATCAACTTTTCACCGAAGCTCTAGATAGTCATGCGTCGTCTGCTGCTGCTCATCGCCGGTATCCTGATCTTCACAGCAGTGGCGGTGCCCAGCGCGGCGGTTTATTACTTCGCCTTCACCGAAGCAGGCCTGCAGTACCTGTTCGGGAAAATTCCCCACACGGCGGCCGGCGTAGGCCTCGAATTCATCGGGGTACACGGGACCATTGCCCACGGACTGCACATCGACCAGGCCGAGGTCGATCATCGCCTCGTGCATCTGACATTCAAGAACCTCAACGCGCGCATCGAGCTAACTCCCCTGTTGCTGCAAACCGTGCGCACCAAGGGCGCCTTCATTGAAAGCGCCGCCGTTGAGGTCAAGCGTCGCCGGATACCTCCCAAACCGTCGACTCCGTTCTTTCTGCCGCACTGGTTGGTTGTCAGTGCCGATCATATGCGCATCGGCAACATAACACTGGCCGTCTACAACGGTTATCACATGGAGCTCAGTGGTGCTGAAGGCTCCGGCATCGCGCGTCACCGCAAGATTCGCTTTTACCAGCTCGCGGCCGACTCGGGTACCTTGCACATGGATGGGGTTGGCGAGATGTTCGCTGAGGATCCGCTGGCCTTCAATTTCCAGAACAAGTTCACGTGGAATCCGGACGACCAGCCGGCTTGGGTGTTCAACACTGTGAGCAAGGGCGATCTGAATCGCCTCGATGTCACCGCTCATACACTCGCCCCCTTCAGGTCCGATTTTACGGGTCAATTACTGTCTCTCACCAACCAGTGGCATTGGGGTGGCAATGCCGTCGTCCACGATCTCGATGTCACGGCCTGGGGCGGCAACCGCATCCTCGGATTGATCTCCGGCCACGTGGCCATGCAGGGCAACGCCAACGGATTCCTCATCCATGGGCCCCTGAATTCCGCCGGTTTGAATGTCGGTCTATTCGATTCCGAGTTTGCGGGTGCCTACAACAATCACATTCTGTGGGCCAAGCACATCGACATCACGCATCGCGGCTCAGGTGCTCACGCCATCGGGGGTGGCACCATCGAAGTTGTGAAGAACGGCCCGCGCCTGAACCTGCGTGGCACATGGCACAACTTCCAATGGCCTCTGATTGGCAAGGACATCCCGTTCCACAGCTCTAACGGCGAATACACGTTGGAAGGAGTGTGGCCGTATTCCGTGCATGCAACGGGAATGGCGCAGGCAAAGGAGCTGCCTCCTATGCCAACAACCATCGTGGGCGCTCTTGCGAGGGATCGATTCACGTTCACCCAGGGTGACATTGACCTGTACGGCGGCCACGCTGTTGTCACTGGCGAAACTGTCTGGACTCCCGAGGACACCTGGGCGTTCTCCGGGCGCGTCGCCGACGTCAATCCGGCTGAGATCCGCGCGGATCTGCCGGGAAAGCTCAGCTTCAATTTCGCGACCCAGGGCGAGCGATTTGATGGCAACGGCGATTTCTCGGTCGACATTCGCGACATCGGCGGCCGACTGCGCAATGTCGCTGCCAGCGGTGGCGGGAAAATCGCTCGCACCGGCACTACGTGGCAGTTCGACAAACTGCGCATGACCCTGGGTGGGACCAACCTCGCCATGGACGGTCACCTGAATGACAGCTTTGATCTGCGCTTCGCAGTCAGTGCGAAGGATCTGAGTCTCCTGTCACCCGACAGCCGCGGAACGTTCGAAGGCAACGGCACCATCCGCGGCACTCCCAAAGAACCGATTGTTGCCGCAACGCTGCACGGTAACGGCATTCAACACGAAGGCATCGCCATCCGGGATCTGCTTGCGGATATCGACTTCAACCCGAGTCCTCAGTACGAGTCGAAAGTGACGGCGCGCGTGCGCAGCCTCGTCTACAACGAACGCGCGCTCGACGAGCTGAATTTCAAGCTGAATGGCCGATCGAGCAACTATGACGTGCGGCTCGATGCCAAGGGGCTCGGCCTGTCCGTGTCTGCGGCCGCGAACGGGCCTTTCAGCAATGGGGCGTGGCGCGGTCAGATGCAGTCGATGCAGATCCTTGGCGCCGACTCATTGCGTCTGAATCTCGAACGCCCCGCGGCACTCGTCGTTTCTTCAGAGGAAATTCGTGGCGAGCCCATGTGCATGGCCGGCCAACTGGGCAGCCTTTGCGCCGAGGGCGAGTGGAACCCGCGACAATGGAATGCCTCGTTCGACGCCAAGAACATGCCGCTCTCAGCAGTCACTGCAGGTCTCACGCGTGCTGTTGAATACAGCGGCCAGATCAACTTCAAGGTACGTGCAATCGGCATGGAGGGGGAGCCCACGCAGGGAAGTCTGAGGGCAGACCTCACGGACGCAGTGCTGTCACACAAACTCACGAGCGGTCGTATCGATCACTCCAAGATCGGCTCCGGGTTCATCACCCTCAACGCCAATAAGACCAACATCAGCGGCGAGGTGGGGCTGGCTTCGGGCGATGTGGGCACCATCAAGGGTACACTGGTGGCGCAAAGGACCGCCGACACCTGGCAGGCCATGCCGGTCGAAGGCGAATTGCATGCCCATACGGATCAGCTGGGGCTCGTCACCCTGTATGTCCCGGATATCGACCGGGCCGCCGGTCACCTGGACGGCGACATGAAGTTCAACGGAACTCTGGGGACGCCGCTGGTCGATGGCACCCTGAAAATCGCCGAGGGCGAGATCGACTACTACCAGGTGAACATGGGACTGCGTCAGTTGGCGTTCGACGCCCGCTTGACTGACAACGGGGTGGATTTCAAGGGTTCGACCCGTGTTGGATCCGGCATAGCCAATGCCAACGGGCGGCTCGAATGGCGCGATTCGCTGCCCTACGGCAAGGTCAACGTGGAGGGCACCAACCTGCGGGTGATGGATGTCCCCGAAGCCCAGATTGATGCGTCTCCCAACCTCCAATTCAACATCGCCGGGCGCAAGATCGATGTGGCGGGTGCGGTCAAGGTTCCCTATGCCAAGATCGTCCCGGCCGACTTGACCGGCGCCGTCCGCTCCTCATCGGACGAAGTCGTCGTGGGGCAGGAAAAAACCGACCCGTCGAAGCGATTTGAGGTGACGAGCACGATCACCTTGGGGCTGGAGGATCACGTAAATATCGACACGTCGGGTCTGACTGGTCGCCTCACGGGCACGCTGACCGTGCGCAGCGGGTACGACGAGGCAACAACCGCGCAGGGCGAGCTCAATATTGAGCAGGGCAAATACTCAGCCTATGCACGCAAGCTGGATATCCAACGCGGCCGCCTGATATTTTCCGGCGGTCCGGTGGCCAACCCGGGTCTCGATATCCGCGCCGTCAAGGAATTCCCGGATGTCATTGCGGGAGTGAATGTGCGCGGCACGTTGTTGCAGCCGCGGATGAGCTTCTTCTCGGATCCTTCGCTCACGCAGTCGCAGATTGCCTCCCTGATCCTGTCCGGCGGATCGTTCGAATCCGCCCAGGGCCGCCAGTCCGGCGGCAACGAGATGCTGGCCCAGGGTGGCGCGATCCTCGCCCAACAGCTGGGCTCCCGTGTGGGAATCGAGGACGTGAGTCTCGAGTCCGATCTGACCAACGAGACCTCGTTGGTGCTGGGGCGTTATCTTTCGCCGCGGCTCTACGTGAGCTACGGTATTGCCCTGACCGAGCAGTTGAACGTGCTCAAGTTGCGTTACAGTCTGGGTGATCGTTGGACGATCAAGACTGAAGTCGGTCAGGCCCGCGGCGCCGACCTGGTTTATACCATTCAGAAATAAACCAGGCTGCGGCCTAGTGGGTTACCAGGTCAGGTCAACACCACCAGCAGGTCCTTGGCATCCACCTGCTGGCCCGGGCGGGCGAGCACTTCGGCGACTTCGCCGTCGGTCTCCGCTCGGACCGCCGTCTCCATTTTCATGGCTTCGAGTGTTGCAAGCACGTCGCCGCGCGCGACCTTGCGGCCGACGGTAACCGCAATGGTGGCGATAGTGCCCGGCATCGGGGCGCCCACCTGTTTGACGTTTCCAACTTCCGCTTTGCGCTGAGGGGCCCGTTTGGCGACCTGACTACGGTCCTGCACGCGCACCGATCGCGGCAGACCATTCAATTCGAAGAACACGGTTCGCGTGCCGTCCTCGTGCACCTCGCTCGTCGCAACATAGCGCACGATCAGCGTTTTGCCCCGCTCGATGTCGACGCTGATCTCCTGTCCTGCCTCCATTCCATAGAAGAACACCGGCGTCGGCAGAATGCTGACATCGCCGAACTGCAGGCGGTCGTTGATGTAGTCCATCCAAACACGGGGGTACATCAGGTAGGAGGCGAGGTCGTCATCCGTCACGGCCCGCGGCAACTTTTCCTGGATCTTTTTGCGCTCGGCGTCGAGATCCGCCGGTGGCAAATGCGCGCCCGGACGGTCCGTCAGTGGAGTCTTGCCTTTGAGAATCTTATTTTGCAGGGCTTCGGGAAAGCCGCCATACGGCTGGCCGATATCGCCGCGAAACAACTGAACCACGGATTCCGGAAAGGCAACATCAGTGGCCGGCTCGAGCACCTGCTCCTTGGTCAGCCCGCTGGTGATCATCAACAGAGCCATGTCGCCCACCACTTTGGATGTGGGTGTGACCTTGATGATGTCGCCAAACATCTCGTTCACATCAGCGTAGGTCTGGGCCACTTCCGGCCAGCGCGCCTCGTCGATGCCCAGAGAGCGGGCCTGTTCGCGCAGGTTCGTGTACTGGCCTCCCGGCATCCCGTGGACGTACACCTCAGAGGCCCCGGAGCGAATGTCGCTCTCAAAGGCACCATACAGCTTTCGCGTCTGCTCCCAATACGAAGACAGCAGTCGCACACGGGCAGGATCAATTGCCGTGTCGTGCGGACCGAAGCGCAAGGCCTCCACAATCGAGCCCATGTTGGGCTGAGACGTGAGCCCGCTCATGGAGTCAATCGCGCAATCCACAGCATTGGCGCCGGCTTCAATCGCCGCCAACACGCTGGCGGCAGCAATGCCGCTCGTGTCATGCGTGTGGAAGTGAATCGGCAGGCCGATCTCGTCCTTCAGCGCCTTGACCAGTACTCGCGCCGCTTCCGGGCGGCATTGTCCACCCATGTCCTTGATGCCGAGCACATGGGTACCCGCATCACGCAACTCACGCGCCAGCTTCAGGTAGTAGTCGAGCGTGTATTTCTTTTCCCGCGGATCACTGAGGTTGCCGCTGTAGCAGATGGCCGCCTCGCACAGCTTCCCCGACTCGAGAACGGCATCAATGGAAACCCGCATGTTCTCGACCCAGTTGAGTGAGTCGAAAATGCGGAACACATCGATGCCGCCGGCCGCAGCGCGCTTGACGAAAAAGCGCACCACGTTATCCGGGTAGTTGGTATATCCGACCGCGTTCGCCGAGCGCAGCAACATCTGCAACAGCAGATTGGGCATGCGCTCCCGAAACATCGCCAGCCGCTGCCACGGATCTTCACTCAGGAATCGCATGGCGACGTCAAACGTCGCACCGCCCCAGCACTCCATGGAAAACAGCTGCGGCAGTAATGTCGCGTAATAAGGGGCAATCGCCACCATGTCCTGAGTCCGGACCCGTGTTGCCAACAAAGACTGATGCGCATCACGCATCGTCGTGTCGGTCAGCAACACGCGCTTCTCGCTCAACATCCACTTCGCAAATTGGTCCGGCCCGAGCTCTTCGAGCTTCTGCCGGGTGCCCGGTGGCGGCGGCAATTGCAGCGGCACGGCGGGCAGGCGCGGCAGATTGAACTGCGCCGGCCGGGCCCGGCTCTTGGTTTCCGGATTCCCGTTGACGATCGTCTCGCCGATGAACTTCAGAATGCGGGTGGCGCGATCGCGCTTGCGGGGCCAGTGAAACAGCTCCGGCGTCGTGTCGATGAACTTGGTGGTGTACTCAGCCTTGGCGAAGGCAGGGTGGGTAATCAACTGATCGAGGAAGCGCAGGTTGGTGACGACACCCCGGATTCGGAACTCCCACAGCGCGCGGTGCATGCGGGCAATGGTTTCTTCGGCGGTCGGCGACCAGGCCGTCACTTTCACCAACAGCGAGTCATATGAGCGCGTGATGATCGCGCCGGTGTAGGCAGTCCCGGCATCCAACCGGACACCGAAACCGGCCGGGCTGCGATAGGCCGTGACGCGGCCATAATCTGGAATGAAGTTATTTTCCGGATCCTCCGATGTGATCCGGCACTGCAAGGCATGGGCGTTGATGCGGATTTCGCCCTGCGGCGGCACGCCGCTTTCGAGGGTGCCGATTCTCGCGCCGCCCGCGATCCGGATCTGCGCCTTCACCAGATCGATACCCGTGGCGCACTCCGTGACCGTGTGCTCAACCTGGATGCGCGGATTCACTTCGATGAAGTAGAAGCCGCCCGTGTCAGCGTCTTGCAGGAACTCAACTGTTCCTGCGTTGATGTAGTTGGAGGCACGGCCGATTGCGAGGGCAGCCTCGCAGAACGCCGTTCTCTGGGCGTCAGTCAGGAAGACGGCCGGAGCGCGCTCAACGACCTTCTGGTTACGGCGCTGCACGGAGCAATCGCGCTCGAACAGATGAACCAGCCCGCCGTGACTATCACCGAGGATCTGTACCTCAACGTGTCGCGCGCGACGCACGAGCTTTTCGAGATAAATCTCGTCATTGCCAAAAGCGGCTTTGGCTTCACGTCGCGCAACCGGGACCAGCTCCACGAGCTGCGCGTCGCTATCAATCACGCGCATGCCGCGGCCGCCACCGCCCCAGCTCGCCTTCAGCATCACCGGGTATCCGATGCCATGGGCCAGCCGCTTGCACTCCTCGATATCCGCAGGAAGTGGTGAGGTTGCGGGCATCACCGGGACGCCGGCGCGGCTGGCGAGATTGCGAGCGGCGACCTTGTTTCCAAGTGATCGCATCGTGTCCGGGGTCGGACCGATAAACGTGATCCCAGCCACCGCGCAGGCTTCCGCGAACTCTGGATTCTCCGACAGAAAGCCGTAGCCTGGATGAATCGCATCAACATTGGCGTCGCGCGCGACTCGCAGAATGTCGTGTATATCGAGGTAGGCCTCGATGGGGCCCTTGTTGCGCCCAACGAGATAAGCCTCGTCGGACTTGGATCGATGCAGCGAGAAGCGGTCTTCCTGCGAGTAGATCGCGACGGTGCGGATACCGAGCTCAGTGGCCGCCCGCATGACCCGGATGGCGATTTCGCCGCGATTGGCGACCAGAAGACTGCGGATTCGAGGCGGAGTCGAGGGAGTCATGGGCTCAGGTCACGCGGGTTTGTGCGAAAAACGCACAAACTATAACAGGACTCAGATCGACTGCGACGCTCTGAATTCGCTCGGGGGGCGCGCTTCCCAGCGTGACCACACCCGCCGCAATTGCTGCGCGGACCGGAATCCGGCCCGCATGGCGATGCGCTCCAGGTCGAGCGTGCTCTGCGTGACCAGCTCCTTGGCGAACGCAAATCGAATCAACTGAACGTAGTCGAGTGGTGAGCAATTCGCGTGCTCGGCGAACAGCCGCGCGAGATTTCTCGGGCTCGTGCAGGCGACGGCGGACAGCTCACCCGAAGTCCATGAGGCTGATGGCTTGCGGGTGACTGCATCCTGCACACGATGGACGGCCGGGTGCAGATGATTTCGATGTTGGACCCACGGTGACAACGCGGCATCCGTCCCTGATCGCCGTAAATACACCACGAGATCGCGAGCGACATCCGCTGCGACCCGGGGGCCGAGTTGGCTGCCGATCACGTGTAGCGCTAGATCCAGTCCGGCCGTAACTCCCGCACTACTCAACACGGAGCCATCTTCGACGAAGATACGGTTGTCGAGCACCCGTGCGTTCGGAGCGATGCCACGCAGCTCATCAATGTGAGAATGATGAGTAGTGCACTCGCGGCCCGCAAGCAACCCGGCTTTCCCAACAATCACGCTCCCGGCGCAGATGCAAAGCAGCATCGCTGTGCCGATGACTCCAGACCCGAGCCAGGCAACTGCCCGTTGCGTCGCCGGCTCTTCGAAATCAACAGGCTCGCCGCTGACCCCGTTTACAACCACGATGGCATCGTCAGGAAGTTTGGCCGGCAGAGGATCCAGCGATCCCAGCTGCAAGCCGATCGCCGCCTGCACCGAGCGCGAAGCCGCGACAAAGTGCAGGCGATAACTGTCCGCCACCTTCTTGTTGGCCATCCTGAAGGCTTCAGCCGGACCCGCCAGGTCGAGCAGAACCAACTGCGGCAACACGAGGAAATAGACGTCTCTCACGGTCGTCTCTATCCGAGGACCTCGGCTGTGGACACAACCTGCGCGAACCGGCCGTCGAGTACGAGCTCGGTGCGCTCGCGAATCTCCGCGGTGGAGAATTTGCGACCGGAGGAGCGGGATTGCATGGGAAATGTCAATGTCGCGTCGCTCACAAAGCGGACTTTAAACCCGGCATCGGAGGCGTGTCGCGTGGTCGTTTCGCAACATTGCTCCGTGCGAATGCCCGTGACCACGACCTCTTCGATGCCGTGATCGCGCAGCCAGCTTTCCAGCGTGACGCCGGAAGTTGTCTTGCCGTAAAGGGCCGAGTGCACTTCTTTAAAGAACACGGCATCGGCTTCCAGGCGCAGCTCCGGCATGGGGCGTACAAATCCGGACTTCGGATGGAAGGGGTCCTGAGGGTCCGCCTGCGGCTCCTGGTGGAACACCTGGAGTACCGGAATCCGCTGCCGACGGCACTGATCGATCAGTGCCTGAGTGTTTGCGATAAAAGCGCCGGCCTCGACAGGTTGCCAATAGGGACGCTGGCGAAATGATTCCTGCACATCTATGACGAGCAACACGGTCCGGTCGTTGGCGGTTTTCATGAATCCTTCCGGTATTGAGGGAATGGACACAGGATGCCTTTAGCTTCCGCACTGCCGCTACCGGTCTTCCAGCCTACCACCGCTCAAAAACGGACAGCGGATTGGTTGCGCTCGGGACGGGCAGCTGCGACGTCCATCCCATCCCCGGAGCCGCGCGGTTCCCCTCGATGGGACGAAGGGCTTAAACTGCCGCGCTCGCATAACATTGGTTAACAAAAACAGTTTGATCCGGGAGGGTCTTCGAAGTGTTGAAACATGAGGCACCGCGCGCCGCCATATCGGCTGCGCTCACTTTGGCATTGCTGGCCGCCAATGGCGTCGCCCGGGCTGATGCGCCGCAGCCGGAGATCCCGACCTGCGACAAGAAGATCGGCACACTCGCCGTGACCGAGCCGCAGAACCAGTGGTGGCTGCAATACAACTTGGAGTCCCCGGAAGCGCTGATCAAGGTGTATGTCTCCAAGTCCAAATGCTTCACGCTCGTGGATCGCGGCAAAGGACTCGCGGCGGCTCAGACCGAGCGCTCTCTGGCGGGCAGCGGTGAGATGCGCGGCGGCTCCAACATCGGCAAAGGCCAGATGAAGGCAGCTGACTACGTGCTCGTCCCCGACGTTGCGATGAAGAACAACGACTCGGGCGGAAAGAAGATTGGCGGCATGTTGGGTGGATTACTGCCGGGCATCGCGGGCGTTGTGGCCGGCGGCGTCAGCATGAAGAGCAAGACCGCGGACGTCGTACTCACTTTGACTGACGTTCGTTCGACAGAGCAGGTGGCTCTCGAGCAGGGTCACTACAAGAAAACTGACCTGGGTTGGGCCGGCGGCGGCGCCGGGTTTTTCGGTGCGTTCGCTGCCGCGGGCGCCAGCAGCTATGCGAATACCGAGATCGGTCAGGTCGTGGCCATCGCCTACCTCGACGCCTTCTCCAAGCTGGTGAACGACGTCAAGTCGATGAGTCACGATGCCAAGACGGACAACGTCCAGCAGTCGGTGACCATGGCCAAGCCGGGCAAGTTGTATGAGGAAGCCAACAACAAGTCCAAGGTGATCCGCGATCTCGATCCGGGCACCACGCTGTACCCCACTGGCGAGAAGGACAAGATCTGGTGGAAGGTCAGCGACGAGCTGGGTAACGAAGGTTGGGTGCCCTCGCCCTTGTTCCAACTCGCGAAGTAATTTCGCGATCCGCCCGGCGCCGCCGATGATGGCCGGCGCCGGGATCCGGCTCGCTATTCCGACGCTGTCAGCTGCTGCAGCTGACACAGGTCATCGATGTCCGTGATAATGCCGTACCAGCGCAAAATGGTGCCGTCCGGCGCTTTCTGGGGGCGGGCTCTGCTGCGCATCCAACGATAGCCACCCTGTTGGGTCTGTATGCGGAAGACGCCCTCGAAATCCCGTCCTGTTGGAACCCATTGCAGCCACTTGGCGTGGTTTTTCGCATAATCGTCTGGATGCATCCGGGATATCCAGCGCTGGATCCGCTGTCGCATCGTCTCCCCGGGCGCATCCAGCATCGTGGGACCGATATAAGTCAACGTTCCATCGGGCTCGGCGCCCCATATGATATCCAGCTGCAGCTCGTTGGCGCACCTGAAATGCTCCTCGCTGACGGCGAGCTGTCTTGCAGCCGTCTCACGCTCGGTGATATCAACTGCAACCACCGAGAAGCCGATGACCTCATCGCAAACATCCTTGACGCGGGAGCAGAAGATCAGAACATCGCGGCCCGACAGGCTGCGCTGTTCCACAATCGGCGCATCGGTGACCGCGGATGCCCCGAGGACGCGCAGCATCTTCGCCAGCGCTTCGCCTTGCACAACATCGTGAACATGCAAACCCTCCATCTCAGCGCAGGTCATGCCCCGCGTGGCGGCAAACCGTTCATTGACCCGCACGTAATGATAACTGCGGCTGACCAACGCCAGTCCGACTGGCGCCTGGGAATAAAGGGTACCCAGCTGACACAGCTGCTGAAACGGCGAATGGTCGAGGCTAGGGCGTGATCCGCGATGCTGCAGCCTGCGCTGCGCCACCTCGCATGCCGCGCTTGCCGGCATTGCCTTGCCGTACAGCCAACCCTGACCCCACTCGCAACCGAGGCGCCGCAAGACCAACTCGTCGGCGGCAGTTTCGACTCCTTCGGCGACCACCGTGATGCCCAAACTCTGACCGAGTCCGATGATCGCCGCGGCGATGCGCCGTTTGCCGGGCGCGGCGTGCAGCCCGCTCACAAAACTCCGGTCTATTTTCAGCTTCTGAAAGGGAAACGTCTCCAATCTGCCGAGATTCGAGTAGCCCGTGCCGAAATCGTCGATAGCGATCTTGACGCCGCGCGCATCCAGGGTCCGCAGGTTGATGAAGGCACGCTCCGCATCGGACAACAACGAGCCTTCCGTGACTTCGAGCGTCACGCGGTCGAGCGCAAATCCAGTGGGCGCAATGGCGGTAACAATCCGGGCAGCCAGGTCCGGGCGGCTGAGTTGAGCCGGGGCAATGTTGAATGCGAGAAAGAACTGTCCCGGCCAGCGCACGGCCGCCGCGCAGGCTGCTTGCAGCTGATCATCCAGGAACTCATCGATGAGATTGAATGACTCGAGCTTCGGTATGAATTCCGCCGGCTCGATGTCGCCGAGCAACGGGTCGCTCCAGCGTGACAACACTTCAAATCCGGCCAGGGCACCCGTTCTGATGTCAACGATCGGCTGATATGCGGGCTGCAGATGTCGCTGTTGGATAGCGGCGCGAATTTGTGTTCGATACAGTTCCCGATCTGAGTTGGATACCGCGGACGCCTCGGCGACCGCTGGAGCGCGGCGCGTTTGGCTTCTCATCACGGTGTATTTGGAGCAACGCGCTGCAAGGTCTTGCGGGGGTACATAGTTCGTCGCACTGCGGTAAAATATGTGGGGCAGTCTCTCACTGTTACCACGCATATAACCGGACTAAAGTCTCACGGGTCAACCGGAGAAACCGATAGCCGCACCGGCCGCCACGAATGTGTTTAGTTGACGACCTCCGGACCCCTTCCGTTCGTATTTTTGTAGAGGCGTGCCGTCTCAGTGCCCTGGCGGCGTGAAGTACGGAATCGGGGCGCCTGCGTAGACATTCTGCGGCAACTGCCCATTCCACCGCTCTGCTTTCACTCTCTCAACCTCGATGCGCCGTAGCTCCAACACATCCTTGTTCTGGGAAAGCGCGGCGTTCTGGATTTTCAGGGCTTCGGCTTGCGCAGTGGCGACTTTCAGGTTGGCGTACGCTTCGCCGTCAGCGCGTGCGCGGACGGCGGAGGCTTCCGCTTCGGCGACAGCTACTTTTTGTTTCTGCTCGGCTTCGACCGTCTTCAAGCGATTCTCGGCGGCCAACCGCAGCTGCTCCTGGGTCACCTTGTCATTGATGGCATGCATGTAGGACTCCGAAAATTCGAAGTTGCGCATGTCGATGTTGATGACCTGAGCACCATACAACGCGAGTTTGGCCTGCAGGGCGGCGTTGATATCGCTCGAGACCTTCGCGCGCTCGGAGATGAGATCGGGAGCGCTGTAGCGGGCGGTGACGGCCTTGAAGACTTCCTGGGTCGCTGTTTGGACGTAGGAAGACAGGTCGCCGTTGTGGCTGTACTTCTCGTACACCTCGGCCACCTTGTCCGTCATGATGCTATACCGCACCGTGAGGCTCACACTGACAGGCTGAGTGTCCGATGTGGATCCGCCCGCATTGTCGATGTTGGCCTGTTCAGCCCGGATGCTGAAGACCGCGAGCTTCTGCCACGGTGGCAGGACCGCCAGCCCCTCATTCTCGATCCCGACAATCCGACCGAACTGGGTGACAACCCCGCGGCTACCGGTCGGAACCGAATAAAACGGCCACAGCGTCCGCAACGCCAGCAGCGCGACGATCGCGATGATGACGTAGATGACCGCTTTGTTCGCTGTGACTGAAGGCGCAACGCTCATTGACCTCACCCTTGCTACTAACCGGCATTGGCGGCAATGCTACGCTTTCGCACGGTGAGACCGACAGCCGTCATTAGTAGCGACAAAAGGCTGAAATCCAGGGCGCCACCCCCGCCACCGCCGGAAGTTGCGGCCGAAGAGGAGGCGTTGGCCGTGGAACCGGGTGCCGTCGTCGTGGTTTGTGGCGAGTCGGAGATTTGAATGGTGATCTGTGCCGAGTTGTTCGTCGATACGTAGTCGTTCGGTGATGCAACGGCCACCGTAGCCGCGCCTGTACCGACCGTGCTACTGACTAGTGTCAGATCAACCTGTCGCGTCTCCTGCGGAGCCATGTTCCCCAGGGTGCATGACACGGTGCCGCCTGCGGCGGTACACACGCCACCTGCGGCATTGCCGCTTACAAAACTCACACCCGTCGGAAGTGTGGCCTGGGCTTCGACAGAGTTTGACGTATCGTCGCCGATAGCGTGCGCAACGAACGAAATAGTGAATGATGCGTTGGCAACCGCACCGACCAATGCGGCCGGAACCTCGACTCGAACATCCGGAGCCTGATAGGGCGTCAGGCACGCGGCCGTCTGGATGCGAGCATTGATCTGAGTGAGGCTGCAGCTCGAAAACTGCTCGCTGTAGTTGATCTGCGGCGCCATCAAAAAAGACTGCGGAGTGGACTGGCAGGCACCCGCCTCGCCATCGTGGGGTGCGTTGAAATTGTGTCCGAGCTCGTGTGCGGCAATCAGTGCCGACGTCAATGTCGAATGAGTCCCTTCCGACAGACTGTCAGCAGAGTCGCCGTTGCAGACGGAGTTCATGTAGGAGATGCCGACGACATTGCCGTCGAGATCGCGGCCCGTCATCAAATGAGTCACGCCCGTAGCCAACTGAGCCGGGCTCGAGTGTCGGTACGAACGTAACTGCGTGAGTAGTGCGTTGGGATCTGTCTTGGTGAACGGCTCGTTCGCGCTTTTCAACACCGTTAGCGGAGCGAGTGAGATCTTGATACCAACCTGACCGGACCAGATGCCGTCGACGATATCCCAGCGCGCGATGATCGCGCCCTCGGGGTCGTCGCTCATCTGCTGGTAGAACTCATAGTCGGCGACCACGCCGACCGTCAACTCCAGGTCCGGGCCAGTGGGAAAGTTATTGGGAGCATCCTTGGTGATCGCTTCTACCAACATCTTGGCGGTCACTCGTCCCTGCGACCCTGCGGCGCCCACATAAGGTGTGCCATCGACGTTTACAATCTGACAGAGGCCGGCAATATCCGGCAGCAAGGCATCCTTCAGTCGATACACGACGGAGGCCGTGGGGGAATTGTCGGCGAGCGGTTGCACCACCGAGTCGGCAACGTCGCTGGCCGGCTCCACGGCGTATAACTCTTCACCATCGGAAATCAGCCCGCGCCAACCGCTGCGAGTATGTGTCATGCGAACCCAGGATTTCGGCAGGCCTTCGAGTTGGCCACGCAGGGCCTCGATGTCGGTCCGATCGGCGGGAACGGCGCGTTGTACGGCCGGGTTCGTTTCCAGCTGGAAGTTGAATTGGCGACCGTAGGCCTCGAAGCTCATGCCGCGCGTGTGGCCCGCAATCTGCTGTACCTGCGGCCGGATAGCTTCGTGATACAGAATTTGTGCGCGCGGTGCGGCTATTGCGTCGCAACAAGTGCCGGCAATAAAAAACGCGCCGAGCGCGAGTCGTGCTGTTCTTCCCATGGATCCCCAAGTGAGCCTTTAGGCTCGATGCAGCGGCATAATTATGGAAAATGGGCCGCTTGCGCAGAGCAGCATGTCACATGCCTGCGAGGCACTATGTGCGCCGCATCACGCTCAGCCTATTAACTCTACTTAGTTGGTCAAACCTCCTCGAACCCCGTGTGCAGGCTCTCGGTGTTCGTGGGAAAAAGGGCGAGCGAACGGGGCAGTGCCTGGCTTGCCGGGCTGCATACGGTTGAGGTTTGTGGCTTCTGCGCGCGTGGGTGCGCGGCGAAATCCAAATCCGTATCCGCTGCCGCGCGGTTGAGTTAGCGCCTGCTGTTACAACCAGCGCCTATGCGCGCTTAGCGTCAACAGTCAGTTGGACGACTGCATCGCCATCGGCCGCTCCGGCACCACTGGCATCAGAGTCACGGTGCGAGCGTCTTGGCACGAGCGTCGCCGACATCGCCGGCAGCGGCGGCACCGGCATCGGTTGCGTCAGCGACATCGTGGCATCAGCGGCGTCACCGGTATCGGTAGATCGGTAGCAACGGTGGCATCAGCGGCGTCAGCGACATCGGTGGCATCAGCGGCATCG
>Ga0181534_10000471_pt1 | contig 28100 bp, 26 predicted proteins | sample PEATcosm2014_Bin_37_FD_119758 | JGI IMG/M metagenome (GOLD analysis project Ga0181534, IMG submission 119758) | Peatland microbial communities from MTU Mesocosm Facility, Houghton, MI, USA - PEATcosm2014_Bin17_10_metaG | ecosystem: Environmental > Terrestrial > Soil > Wetlands > Peat | place...
AGCCCTTCCAGCCGCAGGCGCACCAGCCGCAGGCGCACCAGCCGCAGGCGCTCACTCCGCGGCGGCCCACGCGGCGTCCGCCATATCCTCGCCCACCGCCCCGAGCGTGGCGTCGCCGGCCCCGACCCCTCGGACGGCTGCGGCGGCACCGCGCCCTGATCCTGTGTGGCCGATTCGCATTGAGATGGCGGCGGACACCGTCGATGTTCTGCCGACCGAAACGACGGCGCATGTGGTCGTGCGCCGCAGGGGCAACATTCACGGCGACACCAGTTTCACCTGGTGGACCGAATCGGGCACCGCCAATCCGGTGCGAGATTTCGCGCCTGTCTCGCCCCGCGTCGAGAACATACCCGACGGCACCGGCAGCGTGACTCTGAGCATCCCTGTATCGGGTTCGCCGCGCACCCAGCCACGAAGCTTCTATGTGGTGATCGACCGCAGTGAGTCGGGTGCCGCGCTCGGCGCGCGAACCTTGACCATGGTGACCTTGCAGCCGACGGATTAAACGCTGCGCCGCGCGACGCCGTCATTCAACGGCCCCGCAGCAAGAACAACCATCAACTCGGCGCGTTTCTCCAAACGCGGTCTGAAAATACCGTGAAATCACCGACTGCGATTCGAGCAGCGACAGGTTGTCGGGCGCGGTACTCGGATCATTGACCGCCTGCATCAGCTGCGGCAGCAAGGCGGGACGGGAGGGTCAGGGGCGGTCCACGTAGAACCAGTAGTCGGCGGAGTACGACACCCGGACCTCCGTGCCGGCCGAGGCTTGATTGCACCCCTGCGGCGGGGCGTTGCCGCCGACCGTATTGAGCCGCTGGATGAATCGCACATTCGCGAACACCCCGCTTCCCGATGTCGCCTTTGCGCCCAGCAACAGCCACGCAATTGCGCCCGGCACCGGGCTGTCGGACCGGGCGAGCAGCGAACCCGTCACCTTGCTGCCATCCTTCGCTTCCCAGGAGGGGCCTGCATAATGTTTGCCGATCTTGTTGCCCGACGCGTCGAACAGATCCGCTTGTGGCTCCTTCAACTGCCATTCGACACGGGCGTCGTCGTCCTTGCCTGGCCGGCAGCTGTAGATCTGCGCGCCCACTCCGTGCAGCTGCTGCGCCAACACATGGTTCGGCGGAACCTGCAGAGGCGCAGGGATATCAATTGCGGGCGCGCGCGCAGGCGCGGCCGCGCAACCGGCAATCAGACCCGCGAGCCCCGCACCAATCATGATCGCCGTCGATTCTCGGGCCATAATGCCCCCCGACTCAAGTCCACTAGCATAGGTTAGAATGCCCCGCAGGCCTATGACCGAATCGATTCCCTTCCGCAACGACATACCCTTCATCAAGGATCTTGGCCTGGAACTTATCAGCGCCGAGGACGGGCGCGCAGTCGTCGCGCTCACCCTCGCTCCGCGTCATTTGAACAGCTGGTCAGTCGTTCACGGCGGTGTCCTCATGACGATGCTCGACATGGCCATGGCGGTCGCCGGCCGATCGCTCGATGCCGCCGCTGGCGGCGGCGTGACCGTGGAGATGAAGACCAGTTTCCTGCAGCCCGCGAACGCGGCAGGACGCCTCCTCGCCTCGGCGCAGCTACTGCACCGTACGCGCACCATGTCATTCTGCGACGCCGAGGTGCGTGACGCGGACCAGCGTCTGATCGCCAAAGCGATGGGTACTTTCAAATATAAGAAGCTGGGGTAGTTCATGAGCGCGCCGGCGCCATTCACGAGATTGGGCGGACATCAGAGAATCGGCGGGCGGCTCGTACATTCCGGCGGCGCTGCAATCGACGTATGGAATCCGGCGACGGAAGAGCGCATCGGGCAAATCGCGGACGCGACGGCCGCAGAAATCGATCACGCGGTTGCGGCCGCCAATGCGGCGCAGCGCGGCTGGCGCGGCGTGAACTACCATCGCCGCGCGGAGTTGCAATTCTCAATCCGCTGACTTACGCCTCCGCGCCGCTCTACCCCTGTCTCACTGCCTCGTTGCCGGCGGCGGCGGCCGCCTTGGCGTACTACCTCGGCAGCCTGCTCGTCATTCGCGCCGGACGCGGCGGATACCTGCGCAAGTGACCGCCGGGGCGGCAGCACTGCTGCGATTGGCGGCCGCCTTGCTCGCGACGCTGCTGGTCGGCTCCTGCACCATCTGGGGAGCAATCGCGCTGTGGTACCAGGCACCGGGCGGCCAGGCGTTGAAGACACTCTGCCTGTTCCTGTGGGCGGGGTTTGGCGCCGCCCTGCTGATCGCCTTGTGGCAGGGACGCGCCGCGCTCGCGCTGCTCGCATTCGCCGCGGCATTCGGCGGTCTGTTGATCTGGTGGCAGGGGATTGAGCCGACAAACGCGCGAATCTGGGCCGACGATGTCGCGCGGATATCTACCGGCTCGGTCGAGGGCAATCGGGTCACCCTGTACAACGTGCGCAATTTCGATTGGCGCAGCGACACCGACTACACGCAGCGCTGGGAGACGCGCCGGTACGACCTCGATCATTTGCATTCGGTGGACATGATCATGTCTTATTGGACCGGGCCGGCGATCGCGCACATGCTGATCTCGTTCGGGTTCGACGACGGTGAACACGTCGCGTTCTCCGTGGAGATCCGGCGCGAGAGGACCGAGAGCTTCTCCGAGATCGGCGGCTTCTTCAAGGAGTTCGAACTCAGCATCATCGCGGCCGACGAGCGCGACGTGATCCGCGTCCGGACCAATGTCCGCGGCGAGGACGACTATCTGTACCGGCTCCGCATGCCCGCGACCGCGATGCGCTCGCTGCTTCTGGGATACATCGATGAGGCCAATTCTCTGGTGCGCGCGCCGCGCTTCTACAACACGTTGACCGTCAATTGCACGACGCTGGTCTATCACATGATGAAGCGCATCGTGGGCTACCTGCCGCTGAGCTACCGTCTGCTTCTTTCCGGTTATCTCCCCGAATATGTCTACCAGGTGGGAGGTCTCGATCAGCGCTATTCGCTCGAGGAACTGCGCTCGCTCGGTCGCATCACCGGGCGAGCCAAGAAAGCCGATCTTAGCCCCGATTTCTCGGCTCAGATCCGGCAAGGCATCCCCGCCATTGCGTCCCGGTGATCGATCCGCCCAAGGCGGACATCAGTGCAGCGGCGTAAAGCCGTAGGCTTTGAACGCGAGGTCGCCCGCCGGTCCCCGGATGAACGCGACGAATCTGGCCGCCTCGCTCCGGGCCTCTTTGGTCAGTGCAACGGGATAGATGATGGGCAAATGGCTGTTGGCGGGAAACACGTCCACCACGCGCACGCGCTTGTCGATCAAGGCGTCGGTCTCATAGACGATGCCGAGCGGCGCTTCGCCCCGATCGACGAATGCCAGCGCCGAGCGCACGCTGTCCGCCCGCACAATGCGGTCCGCCACGTCGTTCCAGACTCCCAGGGCGGTCAGGGCCTGCCGAGCGTATCGGCCAGCCGGCACCGCGTCGGGATCGCCGGTCGCCAGCCGCCCCTTGCCCAGCGCCGCCGCCAGGGGAAAATGCGGCTCGATCTTCAATTTGATCGTGCTGTCCGCGGAGGCGATCAGCACCAGGCGATTGCCCAGCGCATCTTGCCGGGTGTCGCGCTGAATCAGATTGCGTGTCTGTAGATAATCCATCCACTCCAGATCCGCTGAAAAGAATACGTCGGCTGGGGAGCCGCTTTCGATCTGGCGGGCGAGCGCCGAGCTCGCCGCAAAGGAGAACCTGACCGGAATCGAGGTCTCTTTCGTGAAACTGTCGCCCAGTTCCTGCAGCACGTTGGTCAACGATGCCGCCCCGAACACGGTGATCGGCGGCCTCTCCGGATCCGCGGCGCGGCTCGCCCTCGTGAACGACAGGCAAAGCATCAATGCCAACGCGCAGAGGCTTTTCATGGACACCCCACATGGGCCGTGCGCAGTGTCAGGAACGCAAGGAATGGCATATGCTTGTTCAAGTGACCATCGATTCAGAAACTGATTATACATTACGACCGCGGCCGGCCGGTGCCCGACGCCTGACGCCTGACGCCTGACGCCTGACGCCTGACGCCTGACGCCTGAGACAGGTGGCCGCGACCGGCGCTCAAGTTCCGCAGAAAGTCTGAAGCACGCGCTCAGCCGGCTGCGGCGGATCGGCATAGGATTCAAAACCTTCCTGGGACCGGTAGGGCTCAGAGAGCACTGCCGACAATTCGGCAAAGGGTCCGAAGTCTTCTCTCTCGACGGCCGCCTGGATGACCTGTTCGATCCGATGATTGCGCGGAACGTACGCCGGATTCGCCCGGCGCATCGCCTCGGCGCGCGCGTGCGGTGCCAGCGGCTCGCGCGCCAGGCGCCCCCGCCACCGCGATGCCCACGCATCGTAATCCCGGGGCTCGGCGAACAAAGAGCGCACACGAGCATCCTCCGTTTCCAGCGCCGCGGCGCCGCACAGCCCGCGGAAAGTCAGCGTGAAGTCCGCCTGATTGCGATGCATCGCGCCGAGCAGATCCTCGGCCAACGCCGCATCGCCTTCCTCCCAAGCCGACAGACCGAGCTTGCGGCGCATGCCCGCCAGCAACGCATCCGAGAACCGCGTCGAAAACTCTGCGAGCGGCTCGCCAGCGAGCTCCACGGCCCGGTCCGCGTCCGCGTCGATCACCGGCAGCAGCGTCTCCGCGAAGCGCGCGAGATTCCATACGGCGGCGTGAGGCTGATTGCCATAGGCGTAGCGGCCCTGCCGGTCGATCGAACTGAACACCGCCGCCGGATCGTAGGCATCCATGAATGCGCAGGGACCAAAGTCGATGGTTTCTCCCGACACGGCCATGTTGTCGGTGTTCATGACTCCGTGAATGAAGCCCACCTGCATCCAGGCCGCGACCAGCGATGCCTGGGCGTGGGTGACGGCGCGCAACAAGGAAAGATACGGTTGCCGGTCGCCCCTCGCGTCGGGATAGTGACGGTCGATCACATAATCGGCCAGTTGCCGCACGCCGTCGACATCGCCGCGCGCGGCGAAGTACTGAAACGTGCCGACGCGCACGAAGCTGGCCGCCGTCCGCGTCAATATCGCACCCGGCAGCGGCTCGTCGCGTAACACGAATTCGCCGGTGGCGACCGCGGCCAGTGCACGCGTCGCAGGAATGCCAAGCGCGTGCATGGCCTCGCTGACGAGATACTCGCGCAGCACCGGGCCGAGCGCGGCACGCCCGTCGCCGCCGCGCGAATACGGAGTCCGGCCCGAGCCCTTCAGCTGAATGTCCCGGCGGATACCCGAGCCGTCGCGCGCCTCTCCCAGCAGGATGGCGCGCCCGTCGCCGAGCTGCGGTACGAACTGGCCGAATTGGTGGCCCGCGTAGGCCATCGCGATCGGCTCCGCATGCGGCGGCAGGACATTCCCGGAAAACAGCCCCGCCAACGATTCGGCGTCGAGACCGCCGATATCGAGCTTGAGTTCCTCGCCGAGCGCGCGATTGAATCGGAGCAGCCGCGGTTTCGCGACCGGAATGGGCTTGATCCGCGCGAAGAAGCGTTCCGGCAGAGCGGCGTAGCTGCTGCGGTTCATGTCACAACCCGACGGCATCGATCAGGCGATAGACAAATACCGACGGTGCGAGAAACCAAGGTTTGCCCCGATAGTAGCGCCGCGACGGAAACTGCAGCCCGTCGAGGGCGGTGCGGCCCGCCTGCAGTCCCAGCATTTGTTGTCCGATACGCCTGCCGAAATACGGCGCGAGCGGCACCCCCTGCCCGCAGTAGCCCATGCAGTAGTAGACGCCGTCGTGTTGACCCAGATGCGGCAAAGTGTCGAACGTGTACGCGACCCAGCCCACCCACGCGTGGGTGACGCGCGCTGATTTAAGTTGCGGGAATATCCGGGTCATCATCTGCTCGAGACGCGGCACGCACACCATAGGGTCCTTTTCGGCCAGCGCGGCCCGGCCGCCGAATATGATGCGCTCGCCGTCCGCCGAGGGCCTGAAGTAGACGACGACGCGCCGCGAATCGACGATGTTTCGCCCGTGCGGAATCAGCGAGCGAACGCGATCGGCGCCCAAGGGCTCGGTCGCGATCTGATAACTGCCGATGGGGATGACTCGCCGCCGATGCCATGGGGATAACGGGCCTGAATATCCGTTGGTCGCCAGCAGTATCTGCCGTGCGCGAACCACGCCGCGGTCCGTCAGCGCCTCGAAGCCGTCACGGCAGGACTTGATGGCGTTGACCGGGGAGCGATCCGCGACCGATGCCCCGCTGTCCAGCGCCCGGCGCAACAGCGCGAGCAGCAGCCGCATGGGATCGACGGACGCGTCGTCGTGGTACACGCAGCCGCCGTGGTAGTAATCGCTGTCGATTTCAGCGTGCTGGTCCGCCGCGGAAACGACGCTGATCCTTTGCTCTAGCCCGCGTGGCTGCTTCTCGGCCGCCAGCGCCATCGCCCGGAAATGTCTTGCCGTGTGCGCTCCGTAGAAGCATCCGTTCCCACGCCAATCGCAGTCGATCTCCCGCGCCAATGCGCGCAGGTAGGCGAGGGCTTCGAAGCCCTCGCGGCAGATTCCAAAGGCCAGATCCGCGCCGTGCTTCGCCTTCAATGAGTCGAAAGACGGCTTGATGCTGTAGGCAACCTGGCCCCCATTGCGGCTCGAGCAGCCCGCGCCCAGGTCGCCCGCGTCGAGTACCAGCGTGGAGCGTCCCGCCGCAGCTGTCTCTCGCGCCGCCGACAGACCCGTGTAGCCCGCGCCGATGACGAGGACATCGACGCTGCGCGGCAGGGTCTGCGCCGACATCGACGCGGCGGCCGCGTTGTCCATCCATAGCGGAGTTGGGAGGATGCTTTGCACGGTGTCGCGCGTGGCGCGTCTCCCCCTCAGACCGCCGCCTCAACCGCCCGGGCGCGGTGCGCGGCGGCACCCCGGGTCGCCAGCCATGAGCCGAGCAATATGAGCACGAGGGCGAGAGTCCCACCCAGCCCCAGGCGCTCATCGAGCAGCGACACACCGAGCAGCGCCGCCACGGCGGGATTGATGTAGGTGATCACGGCCGCGCGCGACGCGCCCGCGTGGCTCACGAGGTAGAACAACAGCAACGTCGCCAGGGCCGTGCACACCACGCCAAGCATGGCCATCGACCCGAGCACCAAGTTCGAGGGCAAGTGCGGGGGCAAGAGCAGCACGGCCGGTACGAGCAGCACGACGCTTGCGACCAGCAAACTGGCGGCGAGCGGGCCAACCGGGTCGAGCCCGGTCAAATGCCGCTGAATGATGAGAGGCCCGATCGCGTAGCCGATCGTTGCAACCAGGATGCACGCGGCCCCCGCCCATCCGAGAGGCCCGGAAACCGTCCCGAAACCCAGCAGGGCGGCAACGCCGACGAACCCCATCACCAGACCCAGGATGCGCCATGGTCCGAGGCGTTCATGCACGCCGAAGAAACGCTGGATGAGCGCGATCGACAGAGGCACCATGCCGATGAGAATGCCGGTCCCCGAGGAGCTGATCCAGCGTTCGCCGAACGAGATCACCAGAAAGGGAATGACGAACTCGGCCAAGGCGAACGCGCAGATCGCCGTTGTGTGCCCGCCCAGGGAACGCAATGCACCTCGCCGCCACGCAATCGGCAGCAGGATCAAAGTGCCGAGCGCCACCCTTCCGAATGCCACCACGACGGGCGACAGTTCCTGCACCGACAGCTTGATGAAAAAATAGGGCAGTCCCCAGATGATGCCCAGCGCCGCAAAAGCAGCCCAACCCCTCGAAGTCACTCTTCAGTCTCCCGCGCCCGATGCGTTGCCAACCTCCCAATGTTATCAGGGATTGACGTGGCCGCTCGCCCGCCGCCACATTCCGTCCGGAACGTAGAAATCGGTGACCACCCGCTTCACACCCGGAATTCTCCGGGCCGCCCGCATGGCGATCCGGGCGCGATGTTCAATGACATGGGCACGAGCGCCGTCCCCGCCCCGCGCCCCGCGGCCATGTCCTGCAGCGTCCGGTGCAGCACGAAATTGCCCATGGGAACGATCAGGCCGGTTTCCTCGGCGACGGGAATGAACTGATCGGCGGGCACCATGCCACGCACCGGATGGCGCCACCGCATGAGCGCCTCGCGAGGGAGCGTCGGTGTGCGTGCCGCTGCGACATGATTAAATCGCGAACAAGTGATCGCCGCAGTATGCGCCATACCGTACGGACTATCCGATATGCGGCGCACAATCTCCTGTAGTACAGAAGTCCGCGGACTCAGTGCGGAGGAAGATCAGGGAAACATGTGCCCGCCGCGGTCAAGATCGGCGTGGAGCCGCCGATAGCGGCCGGCGAGGCCTTTTTACACTTTGCCCACGGAATTTGAAACAATACGGGGCATGCCCATCGGAAAATCGAGCGGACCCTGCACCGCGGCGACCGAGCCCGCGCACTTTCGAGCCGGCCGCCTCGACGTGCGCCTCGACACCAGCCTGGAATTGCTCCTCGAGCACGCGCCCACCGCCCCGGGCGCGCGCGTGCTTGCGACCGTCGTGGCGACCGCGGGCTCCACGTACCGCAAGCCGGGCGCGCGCATGCTCATCATGTCCGACGGGAGCTATCTGGGACTGCTCAGCGGCGGCTGCCTCGAAGCGGACCTCAAGCTGCACGCGCAGCAGGTCCTCGATGACGGCGTGCCACGGGCCGTCGAGTACGACATGCGCGGCCCCGACGACATCCTGTTCGGCCTCGGCGCGGGCTGCGAAGGCGCGATGCGCGTGCTGCTCGAACCGGCGGATCCGGGCAGTCCGGCCGCCGCGGCACTTGCGGCCGCGGGTCTCGCCACGCAGTCGGGGGAGCCGGCGCAGCTGGTTTGCGTGCACGAATCGCCGGATCTGCCGCTCGGCACGTACATGCCCGGCGCCGCGCTGCCATCCGCGCTGCGCGGCGCCGCGCAAGCGCTCGGCGAGAGGGCGTCGCGCGGCATCGACTCGAGCGAGGACGGCCGGCGCAGCCGGGCACTTGTACAATTCCTCGCGCCGCCCCCGCATATGCTGATTTGCGGGGCGGGACCCGATGCGCGGCCGGTGGTTCATGCCGCGCGCGGCCTGGGCTGGCGTGTGTCGGTCGTCGACCACCGCCCCGCCTACGCGCAGGCGGCCGATTTCTCCGGCGCCCAGGTAAGGCTGTGCGATCCGCATCTGCTGCGCTCATGCATCGACATCGAGCGCTGTCATGCTGCGGTGGTGATGAGCCATCATCTGCCTTCCGATGCAGCGTATTTGCGTGAGCTGGCGCGGCCGGGCGGTCCCGCCTACATCGGCTTGTTGGGCCCCGAGGCGCGCCGCAACCGGCTGCGCCAGGAATTGGGGCCCGTCGCGGAACAACTGAGAGGCCGGCTTCGCGGCCCCGTCGGCATCGACATCGGGGCGGTGACGCCGGAGGGCATCGCGCTCGCCATCGTCAGCCAGATCCACGCCTGGCTCGCCGGGCGCAGCGCCCCGACCCATGCGCTATAGGGAAATCACGGCGCCTCGGGTGCGGACGCTCGCGCCGCACCGGGTCACTTCGGCGCCTGCCGGTGAATCGGATCGATCCAGTACACCTCTTCCACGCGCTCCGCGGCGTCGATGTTGAGATTGACGACCACGGACTCGTTGTCGCTGCGCATCAGCACGCATTCGAGCGGCGTATCGCTCGACCGGTTGATCTCCTGGTGCGGCACGTAGGGCGGCACGAAAATGAAATCGCCGGCATCCGCCTCGGCGACGAATTCGAGCCGCTCGCCCCAGCGCATCCTCGCCGCCCCGCGAACCACGTAGATGACGCTCTCCAGCGCGCCGTGATGGTGGGCGCCTGTCTTGGCATTCGGATGGATGATGACGGTTCCCGCCCAGATCTTGCGCGCACCGCGCGCGGAGTTCACCGCCGCGGCGCGCAGCATGCCCGGCGTCTGCGGCGTGTTGCTGTCCAGCCGGTCGCTCTTGATGACCTTGACCCCCTCGGTGCGCCAGTCTGGCGGTTGAGATTTCGGCATGATGTTCCCCTTGCGCGCTGTTCAGCCGGCGAGAGCCTTGATCAGGACTTCCCAGAAGGTCAAGCCCTTGTAGAACTCCTTCACCCGGATTCGCTCGTTCAAGCCGTGCGCGAACTCCTCGCTGTCCATGATGAAGACGCTGCCGACGCCGTAGGTCGGGATGCCGGCTTTGCGGTATACCGCGCCGTCGGTGGCATACGCGGCCTGGGTCGGGACCACGGGCGCGCCTGGATTCGACGCCGCGACGGCTTTTGCGACGGCGCTCATGACGTCGGAGCGCATGGGCGAGGCGCCCGACACCAGCGGCTCCTCGTGAACCTGATGCACCTCGACGGCGGGACCCACCACTCCTTGCAAGGTCTTGAGCACCTCCTCGGCGCCCGTGCCGGGAAAAATCCGGCAGTTGACGCTGGCGGATGCCGACTGCGGCAGTGCGTTTTCTGCGTGGCCGCCCGAGAGCATGGTGGCCACGCAGGTGGTGCGGATCCGGCCGACGAATGCGGGGTTCTTCGCGATTTCGGCCGCCGCCGACGCGTTGCCCGGGTCGGCCGCAAAACGCGCCATCGCGCCACCCAGGGGCCCCGCGGTCACGGCGCTGGCCGCCTTGAAATCGCCGAGGGTCCACTCGTTCCACGTCACCGGAAACTCAAAGCGTTGCAGTGCCTCGAGCGCATCGGCCAGCTCGTAGATCGCATTGTCGGTGCGCGGCTCGGAACTGTGGCCCCCGGGGTTGTGCGTCGTCAGCATATATTGAACCGAACTCTTCTCGGCGCCCTGCACATAAAAAACGAGCGGCTTGGCCTCGCCTTCGCTGAGGACGCCGCCGCCGCCATCGCCGTTGAGAGCGAACTCCGCGTCTACCAAGTCCCGATGCCCGGTCACGAGATCCGCGGCCGTTGCCTGCGCCGTTTCCTCATCGCCGCTGAACGCGATGATCAGATCGCGCCTTGGCACGAAACCCTCGGCCTTGAGGCGCAGGAAGGTCGCGGTCAAAAGCGCTACTTCCTGTTTGACGTCCGAGGTGCCACGGCCGAAGAAGAACCCGTTCTCCTCGGTCAGCCGGTAAGGATCGCGCTGCCAGTCGCTGCGTTTCGCGGTGACCACGTCCATGTGAGCGATGAATGCGATCGGCCGGCCGCCGCTCCCGCTCCCCCGGTAGCGCACCACCAAGGATGCGGTTTCACCCAGGGGCAGGATATGGATGTCGGCCGCGGGAAAACCCCCGGCCTTGAAGCGCTCCGCGAGATACTTCGCCACGAGCGGCACGTTGCCCTTGCCGATCGTGCTTTCGATGCCGACGATGTGGGCAAAGATCTCCCTGGCCTGGTCGCGCTCGGCCTGCGGCGGCGCGGCGGCGCTCGAGACTGCGATGGCGCTCGACGCCAGGCCCAAGCCCAGCACGCCGGCGCTCATGTGCAATCCAACGATCCGAGCTGCGATCATATTCACCATTCCCCCGTGGCGGCGATTCAACGATACCTGCGAGAATACCCGAACCCGAATGAAACCAAGCGCTCAAATTCCACGACGCTGGTGCTGCGGACGGGGCGCACCATCATCCTGCACGGAGTCGCGCTGCTCGTGATTGGCTTAGGTGACTAGCCGCGCGCGGCGACTTCGTCGATGTGCCTGAGCAGATCCGCCGGATCCTCATAGACGCGGAACGCGCCGGCGCGCGCGAGTTCCTCCTCGCCGTAGCCGCCGGATAACAGACCGACACCGAGGCCGCGTGCGCGCTGCGCGGCGATCATGTCCCAGATGCTGTCGCCGAGCACGAGCGAGTCGCGGATGTCGACGCCCAGACGATCGGCCGCGGTGAGGAACAGATCGGGATCGGGCTTCGCATACTTGACTTGATCGCGCGTCACCACGGGCACCTTGGCCGGATCGACGCCGAGCGCGGCGAGGTTATGTTCGGCGGTTTCCATGCGTCCGCTGGTGGCGATCGCCCAGGGTGTGCCTTGAGCCGTGAGATAGTCCAGCAGCTCGCGTGCACCGGGCAGCGGCTGCACGCTCGCCGACAGCGCGCGGTACGCCTCGGCATGATGCACGCGCAGCCGGTCCAGCCGCTCCGGCGTATTGTCGAAACCGGTCTCGCGCAGCAGTACGCTGGCGAACAAGCCGCCGCTCATTCCGATCTTGCGGTGAATGCGCCATACCGAGAGCGGAATGCCCTCCCGATCCAGCGAGGATTTCCAGGCGAGCACGTGCTGGTACACGCTGTCGATGAGAGTGCCGTCCAGGTCGAAGAGAAAGGCCGTCTTGTTGCGGTTCACGCGCGGATTCACTCGTTGCTGGCCGGCGGCCACCGCAGCGGCGCCGCCAGATAGCAGCCGAACTCCTTGACGAAGTCGACCGAGACGCGGGCATGGACGCGGCCCTGGCGGTCGAGGAACTCGGCCTCGTCGTCCAGCGGCACCACCGCTCCGTGCCAAACGTTGGGATGAAGGTACAGGCCGCGGCTGCCGTCGCACCAGAAAGTCACGAACCTCTCCGGCGTGACATCGTCCCCCGGCAGCGCCAGCGGCACGACGAAACTCTGACGCTCGAGCGGATGGAAAAGCTGGCCGCCGTCGGGATGGTAATTCGCGCGCCAGATGAGCGCGCGCTCGCGCAACCCGCCGGATCCGCCCGTCGCCGCCTCCTCGGGCCAGTTGCTCCAGCCGAACAGATAACTGTCGCCGACCGCATTATTGCGTGCGTACAGAGTTCCGCCCTTCCAGCAGAACTCGAACACGCCCTCGGTCACCCCTCCCTGGTCGCCGGAGTTCTGATCGATGGGACGCCACCCCTGGGCGGGCCAGCGGACGATCTCGATGGGGAAGGTTTTGGGTTCATCGACGAGGCAGCCATAGCCCTTGAGACTGTCCGCGGTGGCGAGGACCAACGGGGTTTCGTGCGCCCGCCGCACCCCGGTGCTCGGCACGTACGAGAATTCCAATTCACCGATATCCATGAGGGGATTCCTACGGCAAGCGCCTCGAGAGAGCTGATTATGCCGCGCGGGCGGGCGCGCCGTCGGGCAAATTTCTGGGAATCGCGGTCATGAAAGCCCCGCCAGCCTTGCGCGTCCGGCTGCCGGGCGGGTGCTCACTTTTCTCAGCGCGCTCGCTTCGACATCGAGGGGCATTTACGGACGAATACTGCCCGATTCGGTAAGATGCGCGGGAGTTTTCGCAATGGGCGTCGAAAAACGCCGTCTTGGCGCGCGGCACTGGGGCCGCGGGGAGCATCGATGAGACACATGTTCATAGCCTGTATCGCACTCGCTCTGGGCTTGGCGAGCGGCATGGCCAGGGCCGACAGCCAAAGGCTGCGCATCATCAGCTGGGCCGACTACGTGCCCGCCGATCTCATCGCCGCGTTCAAGAAAGAAACGGGCATCGACGTGGAGGTGACTCTGTCGAACAACGAGGAAATGATCTCCAAGCTGCGCGCGACGGGGGGCGCGGGCTACGACCTTGCCCAGCCTTCCCAGGACCGCATCCTGGCCGCGCAGCGCGAATTCGGCATCTACAAGCCGATCGATCTCGGCAAGATCAAGATGGAGCAGTTTCAACCTGAGTTCTTGGACATCGTCCGCAAGAACACCACGCTCGACGGCAAGACGTACGGATTGCCCTACCTGTGGGGAACCGACGGTCTCGTGGTCAACTCCAAGCGCACGAAGATAGCCGACTATCCCGACCTCTGCCGCCCCGACCTCAAGGGCAAGACCGCCGTCCGACTGAAGCGCCCGACGCTGATGGCGTTCGCGTTCGCGGCGGGCAAGGATCCGTTCGCCCTCTACGGTGATCCCAAAGCCTACGGCGCGCTCATGGATCAGGTGGGTGCCGCGCTGATCGCATGCAAGGTCAATTTCAAGTTCTTCTACGACAACAAGGACCAGTTGCTCAACGGCATCCGCGCAGGCGAGGTCGTGGCCGCCATGATGTGGGACACCGGCGGCTGGACCCTCGCTCGCGAGAATCCCGACATTCAATTCATCGTCCCCCGCTCCGGCGCTCTGGGCTGGCTCGACACCTTCGCGCTGCCGGCGCGCGGCCGCAACGATGCCGCCGCCTACGCCTGGATCAATTTCACGATGCGCCCGGAAAATGCGGCTCGCGTCATCAAGTCGGTGGGCAGCTTCTCCGCAGCCATGAACACGGCGCCGCTCGTCGACCCGCGGCTGAAGGCGCAATTCGCCGCCGCCTTCCCCAATAACGATCTGAAAGCCATCCATTGGTACCCGGCCATACCTCCTGGCCTCGAGGAATTGGAAGGCCGGGTGCTCGACCGGGTGAAGGCCGCCAATTGAGCGCTGCCGACCTCGTCGCCGACGCCGTGGTCAAGCGTTTCGCCGATCACGTCGCCGTGGATTCCCTGTCGTTCTCGGTCGAGCGCGGCAGCTTCTTTTCGATACTCGGCCCGTCGGGGTGCGGCAAGACCACGCTGCTGCGCATGATCGCGGGATTCATACAACCCGATGGGGGCGACATCGCCATCGGCGGGCGCAGCATGCGCGGAGTGGCGCCGAATCGCCGCCCGGTCAACATGGTGTTTCAGCAGCTGGCGCTGTTTCCCATGATGTCGGTGGGCGAGAACGTGGCATTTGGGCTGGCGAGACGCGGAATTTCCCGCGTCGAACGCGCGAGACGCAGCAACGCGATGCTCGAGCGCGTCGGCTTGGGCGGGGCGGCGCACAAGCGGGTCGACGAGCTGTCGGGCGGGCAGCGGCAGCGGGTAGCCATCGCGCGCAGCCTGGTTCTGGAGCCGACCCTGCTGCTGCTCGATGAGCCTTTGGGTGCGCTCGATCTGAAGCTTCGCGAACACATGAAGATCGAGCTCAAGCAGCTGCAGGCGGACTTCGGCACGACCTTTGTCTATATCACCCACGATCAATCGGAAGCGCTGGTGCTGTCCGATCATGTCGGCGTGATGAGTCACGGACGGTTCGAGCAGCTCGGGACTCCCCAGGACCTGTACTACCGCCCGCAAACACCGTTCGTGGCGAGCTTCGTGGGTGCGAATAACCGCATCGTGGGCCGCACGGCCCACACGGACGGCGCGATCGCCGAAGTCGCCACCGCGGACGGCTGGGTGGTGCATGCGCTCAAGAGCGGCACGATCGACGCGGGCGATGCAGTCGAGGTATTCGTCCGTCCGGAAGTGGCCACCCTCGCGCGCAGCGCGGCCGAATTGCCGGCCGGCCAGCCGCGGCACGCCGGGGAAGTGCAGAGCGTGCTGTTCGACGGCGCGAATTCTGCGGTCTTGCTGCAGGAAGAACGAACCCGCCGCGAATTTCGCATCGCCCTGCCCCAGACCGGGCAGTTCTCGGACTTGAGACCGCAGGAGAAGGTGGCGTTCAGCTTCGATCCCTCGCGGGCCGTGTGTTTTGCGGCGCGCGCCGGGGCGGCGGGACAGGATGCTTAAGGCTGCATCGGACAGCCGCTGGCACGGACGTCTCGCGCTGGGTCTGTTGCTCGCGCCCGCCCTGCTATGGCTCGGCGCCCTGATCGTACTTCCCCATGTCGATCTGGCCGTTCTGTCCTTCCGCGAAAGAGTCGGACCCCGCGAGTACGTGGCCAGCCTGGCGCAATACCGCACCTTCTTCGCGGAACCGCTCTACTGGCATGTATTCGTGCGCACGGCGGTCATGTCGGTGATCGCCACGTTCTTGACGCTGCTGCTGGCCCTTCCCATCGCGTGGATCATCGCCAAGCTGGCGCGCGGCCGCGCCGGCTCCCTGCTGTTCATCGTCTGTCTCATCCCTTTCTGGGTGAGCGAGACGGTGCGCACGCTCGGATGGATGATTCTTCTCAGAGAATCCGGCGTGCTGCCGGCGCTGCTGGTGAAGCTGGGGATCACCGCGGTACCCGTCGAGCTGCTGTACCGGGACGCCACCATCCTGGTGGGATTGGTGTACACCTCGCTCCTCTTCATGGTCGTGCCCTTGGTATCGAGCCTGGAGAGCCTGGACAACTCGCTGATCGAAGCGGCCTACGATCTGGGCGCGGGTGGCTTTTCCATCCTGCGCAGCATTGTGATTCCGCATGCCGCGCCCGGCATTACCGCCGGCTGCATCGTGGTGTTCATGCTGACCCTCGGCAATTACCTCACCCCGACCCTGCTCGGAGGCAAGAACTCCCAGTGGTTCACCGAGCAGATCTACACGCAATTCATCACCCGCTTCAACTGGGAACAGGGCGCCGCCTTCGGCTTCCTCCTGCTTGCGCTGTCGACGGCACTGGTGATCCTGGGGCTTCGGCTCAGCGGCCAGCGCTTCGGCGACGTGATGAGCCGCACGTGATTCCCTCGCTGCCGCGCCCCCTTTGGCTTCGCACCGCCACGGCGGTGTACCTGATCGCGTTTCTGGCGTTCCTGTTTCTGCCGTTGATCGTGGTCGCGGTGTTCGCCTTCAACGATGCCCCCTACCCCGCCCCTCCCTGGCACGGTTTCACGCTGGACTGGTTTCTCGGCAACGCCGCGCTCGGACGCATCGGCCTGTTTGCCGACCGCGAATTGCTGGGCAGCATCGGGACCAGCTGTATCGTGGCCGCTTGCGTGACCGTGCTGTCGGCGCTGGTCGGCACGACCAATGCGTTCCTCATCGAACGCGGCCGCTTTCCCGGCAAGCAGGCCTTGTCCATCATGATGCTGGCCCCGCTGGTGATCCCGGGCGTCATCCTCGGCATCTCCATCCTCGCGTTCGCGAGCCGCATTGCGGAGTTCGCGGACGACGCCTTCGGACTGGAGCTCGATTTCCTGCGGCCGGGATTGCCCCTGGTCGTGCTTGGCCAGTTCTCCTACATCGCGACCATAGCGACCCTGACCATCAGCGCGCGCCTGCGGCGCTTCGACCGCACGCTCGAGGAAGCGGCGCTCAATCTGGGCGCCACCAGGCCCGCGGTGCTGCGCACCATTTTATTGCCGTATCTGCGGCCCGCGCTGTTGGGTTCGGCCGCCATCTCCTTCCTGATGTCGTTCGCGGACTTCAACACCACGCTGATGCTGGTCGGAGCGGATACGCCGCTGACGGTGATGATGTACGGTCGAATGCGCGAGGGTGCGACGCCGGTGCTGAACGCGGTGAGTCTGTTTCTCATGATCGCCTCGGCGATATTGGCGCTCACGCTGCTGCGCCGCCGCGCGGCGCCGCGCGCAAATCCGGCGCCGTGATCTCCCGCAGCATGCGTGATGTGCCCGTCAGCTCCTGACCGGGAGAGTACCCTTGAATGCGCTCAGGCCGCGGCGCCCAGAATCTCGACCAGCTGGACCCGGCGGTCGCTCGTCGCGGATTCGAATTCAGAGCTGATGGTCGTCAATTCCTTCTCATCGCGCGCGCTCACCACCTTGATGAGACAGGCCCGGTCGCGGCCCCGGCGCTTCGCCTCGTACAGAGCCTTGTCGACCAGACTGATGGCGCCCTCGAGCGATATGTCGGTCGCCACGCCCGCCATCGGGAAGCTCGCGTAGCCGATGGAAATCGTGCAGTAGATCATCTGCCCGTTCCAGGCGACGGGCTCGCTGCGCACGGCCTGCAGCAGCCGCTCGGCGGTCAAATCGGCCTGCGCCGGCGTCATCGGTCCGAGCACGGCGAGGAACTCCTCGCCGCCCCAACGGACCAGCTTGTCGTTCTCGCGCAGCGCCGCGGAGAGCCGCTGACTCATGGCGGCGAGCACCGCGTCGCCGGCGGGGTGGCCGTAGGTGTCGTTGATGCGCTTGAAGTGATCGAGATCCGCCAACAGCACGCAGCCGCCGACCGGCCGGCCTCCGTCGACCGCGAGCACGCGCTCGTTGAAATAGCGGCGGTTCGACAGTCCGGTCAGGGGGTCATGCTCGCTGCTGAATCGCAGCCGTTCGTTGGCCTTGCTGACGCGGGCAACGGCCCACACCAATGCGGCGCAGATGCAGGCGATGAACAGCGCGCCCGCGAGAATGAATTGCTGGCGCAGGCGCTGTTCGCGCATCTCGAAGACCTTGAGCGCGTTGTCGCGGCGCAACAGCTCGAGCTCGCGTGCCTTGCGCTCGTCGTCGAACTGAGCGGAGAGCTCGAGGAACGCGCGCTGGCGCGTGTTCGTCATGAATTTCTCGCTGATCTGGTCGTAGCGGTGATAGACCTGAATCGCCATCATCAGATAGCCCGCATGCTCCAGGGCATCCGCGTATTCCCTCAGCAGCTCCTTCGCGTCCAGAAGATCGCTGCCCGCGAGCGACTCGGCGATGGCCCCCTCGGCGAGCTTCTCGCCCGCCTTGATGCTGCCGAGGCCGATGTATGCCAGGCCCTCGTTGAACAGCGTGATCTGCACATCGTCGCGATGATTGGTTCGCAACATGATGGGCAGCGCTTCCTTGGAATACTTGAGCGATTCGGCGAAGTCGCGGGTCTTCAGATAGGAGTCGCCGAGATTCAGCAGCGCTATTTCGATCCACTTGCTGCTTCCCGAGCGCTTCGCGTGCTCGAGCCCCGCCAGCGAGGCGCGCCGCTCCTCGGCCCGATCCCCGCGGCGGTCGGCAATGTCGGCTTCGCGCTCTTCGGTCTCCACCAGGCCCGTTTCGTCGCCCAAACGCACGGCCAGAGCACGTGCCGTGCGCAACTGAACCAGGGCCCGGTCGAAGTTTCCGCTGTCGGTGTAGATGCGGGCAAGGGAGAGCATGGCGTGCAAGGTGCGCAGATCGTCGTGCATCTTGTTCGCGAGATCCAGCGCCTGCTCCAGGAAGGGCAGCGCCGCCTCGTCCTGCCCCGTGATGCGCAGTACGTGGCCGCGCAGCGTCAGGATCCGGTAGCGCTCCGCATCGGAGCGTATCGAATTCATGTCGATGCCCTTGAGCTCGGCTTCCGCCGCGGCATATTGGCTGTGCTGCCGCGCCGAATACGCGCGCACGAATCGGCCCGCGCGAACCGCCGACTCATTGCCTCTGCCGGCGATGGTCTCGAGGCGTTTCTCGATCGCATAGACATCCTGGTCCCGGGTGCTGTCCGCGTAAATCATCCCGCGAATCTCGAGCATGTCGATTTCCGAAGGCTGGGGATCCGCGGGCAGCGGCGCAGCGGCATCGATGATCTGCGCGGCGCGTTCGGGGTCGGACCACTCGAGCATTTCGAGCTGATCCGCGGTGGTCGGTGCCGCCGCGCGGGCCGAGGACGCGGCGCACAGCCAAAGCGCCCCGATCAACGCGAGATTATGTATTTTTCCCATATCCGGGGGCGTCAGACCGCAGTGCAGCACCACATGGGCCGCATTTTTGCCATGTTCACGTACAAAGTTACGTGATGAAGGTCATCTCTCCGAGGTTCATCAGGGATCACCCCAGCGTACACGTCGCGGAGTGTGACGCGTGTCCTCAGTCGTCGAACGCCGAATAGACGAGGTCGCGGAACAGGGTGCGGTAGTAGTCGCGCCGCCCCGGGGCCTGAATGAGCAGCAGCGCGAACAGCTGCTCCACCGGGTCGACCCAGAAGGTCGTGCCGGCCAGGCCGCCCCAGAAGTATTGACCGACCGAACCCGGCACCGCGGCGATGCCGGCGTGCAGCCGCACGGCAAAGCCAAGACCGAAACCGTGGCCGGGCAGCAGCAGATCGGGCGCTCCGGTAATCGGTCCTAAGTGATCGGCCGTCATGAGCTCGATGGTCTTGCGGCTGAGCAGCCGGCATCCGTCGAGCGTTCCCCCATTGAGCATCATCTGCAGAAAGCGCGCGTAGTCGCTCGCCGTCGAGACCAGGCCGCCGCCGCCCGATTCGAAATTCGGCGGATCCCGGACCTCGAGCAGCCGCACCGCCGCGCCGCTGTCCGGATCCTGGGCGAAGGCCTCGGCGAGACGCGCATGATGCCGCGGCGGCACGTGAAATGCCGTATCGACCATGCCGAGCGGCGTCAGAATGCGCCGCTCGAAGAACGCACTCAGCGGCTCCGCCGCGAGCACCTCGACGAGCCGGCCGACCACATCGGTCGAGCGGCCGTATTCCCACCGGGTTCCCGGCTGATGGAGCAGCGGCAGCCTGCCGAGGGTGGCGACGTGATCCGCGCTGCTTTGCCGTCGGCTGAACACCTTCGCGCTCATGTACATTTTTTGCACCGGACCCGCACCGCGGAACTCGTAGGTCAGACCCGAGGTGTGACGCAGAAGATCCTGGATGGTGATGGGGCGTTCCAGCGGCACTCGCTCGCAGTCCCCGCCGCGCTGTACGGCGACCTCGAGAGCCGACAGATCGGGGAGGTAATTGGCGATGGGATCGCCGAGCAGGAATCGCCCCTCTTCCCACAGCATCATCGCCGCCACCGACGTGATGGGCTTTGTCATGGAATAGATGCGGAAAATCGCGTCCTTCGTCATGGGCGCGCCGGCGGCGGCATCGCGCTGTCCGAAACACTCGAACAGCCCGATGCGGCCGCGCCGGGCGATGAGAGCGACGGCGCCGGGCACGCGCCCACGTTCGATCTCCTCCTGCATCACCTTTCCCAAGCGTGCGAGGCGCACGGGTGAAAGGCCGATCTCCTCGGGAGCGGCCAGAGGCAGAGGAGGCGATGTCACGGCTCGCTCCCCGCCGCCGCATGCAGCAGCTGCAGGCCCGACGCGTGATTGCGCTGGAAGCCCTTCCACACGGTGATCTGCGGCGTGCCGGGGCTGTAGGCGTCATAGGCCAGAGGCGGCGTCCCGGCCGGCCACACTCCGGCCGCCGATTCGCTCACGGGCACGTCGAGATAGGCGGCGCGGCTCTCGTCGCCCTTGACATAGCGGTCCAGGAACGCCGTGATGAAGTGTGCGTTGATGGCATTGATGCGTTCCTTGCGCCACACGGGATCCTCGAACCAGTCCTGATCCCACAGCAATTGCCGCATGCCGGCGGGTGCGGGATTCAAACCCATGGCATGCCCGCCTCCCTTGAAGGTCAGCAGGTAGCGATCCGCGGCGCTCGCCTCGCCGAAGATCGCGCGCGCCCCGCTCTGATAATCCACCGTCCTGTCGTCGTCGCCGGCGATCAGCAGCAGCGGCGCCGTGATCATGCTCACTCCGTCCGCGCCCCAGGCCGCCAGCGAGCCGCCGCCGGCCGGCGAAATCGCCACCACCGCGCGCAGACCCTTGACCGTGACGGCATCGTGCAACGCGCCGTCGCGCGCATAAGGCAGCAGGAGACCTCCCGGCACGCGCTTGACCGCGCCGCCCTTAGGATCGAGCGCCGCACCGGCCGCGGTCAGCACGCCGTAGCCGCCCATGGAATATCCGACCAGTGCCGTGCGGGCAGGATCCACGAGGCCATCCGCGGCGAGCGTGCGTTGCAGCGTCAGCGCCACGAAGGCGATGTCGAGGGCGCGGCGCATCAGGGGCTGCGCGAACCGGCTCCGATCGGTGATCGGAGGATCGTCGTGGTGGATGGCGGCCACGACGTAGCCCTTCGAGGCCAGGTTCTCGGTGAGCCAGGTCATCGCGGCAGGGTCGTTGCTGTAGCCGTGCGAGACGATCACCAGCGGCAAGCCGGCTCCCGATGGATGCGCTCCGCGCACGGCAATGCCGGGAAACGAAAACCTCGCCGGCGCGGCGGGCGGCTCCGACGGAAGACTCGCCCTGTACACGGCGCGCGGCGCGCCTCGCTGCGGCCGCGCCGGATACCAAAGGTCCACGGTGATCGCGCGGTCGGCCAGCGGAGCCGTTCCCTTGGCCGCATCGAAGGCCAGCACGTCGATCTGATCATGCTGCACCAAGTGCAATGTCCTGACCCCGACCTCGGAATTCCCGAGGCGCGCGAGTTCCGGTGCATCGACGCCGAAGCGGCTGGGCGGCTCGCCCGCGACGCCTCGTCCCATGCAGGAGACGGCCATGGCCAGCATGATGAGCTTTCTCATTCCGGCCGGACCCGCTCTGGCAGGACTTGAAGCAGCGCGGGAAGTTCGGCCAGCGAATCGAGCAGCGAGTCGCAGTCGAGGGTGCGCGGGTCCCGGCCTTCGTTGTATCCGTACGTCACACACACCACCGGGATGCCGGCGGCGCGTGCCGCCAGCACGTCGTTGACCGAGTCGCCGACCATCAGGGAGGCGCAGGCAGCCGCCCGCAGGGACTCGCACGCGAACAGCAGGGGCTGCGGGTCCGGCTTGCGCCGCTCGCAGGTGTCGCCGCCGACCACGGCATCGACCCAACGGGCGAGACCCAGCCCCTCGAGCAGAGCGGCGGCGAATCGATGCTGCTTGTTGGTGACCACCGCGGTGCGGACTCCCGCCTCGTGCAGCCTGCGCAGCGATTCGGCGGCGCCCGCATAGGGCCGCGCGCTGTCCTCGTTCGATTCTTCGAGTTCGCCGTAGTGGTGAAAGAAGCGCTCGACCATGGCGGCCTGGCCCGCGGCGTCGACGATGCGGCCCTGCGCGGCCGCGGCACGCTCGATCAGAATCGGCGAGCCGCGCCCGATCATGCGGCGCACCTCCTGCTCGGCCAGCGGCCGCCACCCGAACTCGAGCATGGTCCGGTTGAGCGCCAGGGCGATGTCCGCGGCGGTGTCCAGCAGCGTGCCGTCAAGGTCGAACAGCACCGCTTCGAGCGGCAATCCGCGCCATTGCGCGCCGTGCTGCTCAGACATCGAGGTCGATGCTGATGGGGCAATGATCGCTGCCCATGACAGTCGGATGAATTTCGGCGCTCTTCACCGCGCCGCGCAGCCGCTCCGAGACGAGAATGTAGTCGATTCTCCACCCGATGTTGCGCGCCCGCGAATTGGCGAAATGACTCCACCACGAATAGTGTCCATTGCCCTGCGTGAACAGCCGGAAGGTGTCCACGAAACCCGCATCCACGAAATTCTGGAACCCCGCGCGTTCCTCGTCCGTGAAGCCCTTCTTGCCGCGATTCGGTTTCGGGTTGGCCAGGTCGAGCTCGGTATGCGCCACATTGAGGTCGCCGCAAAAGATCACCGGCTTGGCTTTGTCCAACTGCTTGCAATAGGCGAGGAAGGCAGGATCCCAGTGCTTGGAACGCAGCGCCAGACGGCTGAGGTCATCCTTGGCGTTCGGCGTGTACACCGTCACCACGTAGAATTTCTGGAACTCCGCCGTCATGACCCGGCCTTCCTCGGCGCTGTCGCGCTTCAGCTCGTCGGCGAATGCGAAGCGCCGCGCGAATTCGCTCGGGAAACCGTTGATCACCGACAGCGGCTCTTGCTTGCTGAAAATCGCGGTGCCCGAATAACCCTTCTTCACGGCGGAATTCCAGTACTCGCGATAGTCGGGCAGATCGATCTCGAATTGTCCGCGCTCGGCCTTGGTCTCCTGCAGGCACACGATATCTGGCCGGTAGCCGTCGAGGAACGGTTGGAACAGCCCCTTCTTGAGCACGGCGCGAATGCCGTTGACATTCCAGGAAAATATTTTCATGGCGAACTCTAGCGCAGCGCCCAGCCGGCGCCCAGCGCCTTGTAAACGGCGACCAGGGACGTGGCGGTATCGGTGCGGCTCTGCGACAGCAGCAGTTCCGCGCTCAAGGCCGTGCGCTCCGCGTCCAGCACCTCGAGAAAATCGATCAATCCGCCCTCGAATCGCCGGCGCGCCAGATCGGCCGCCTTGTCGCTGGCCGCCGCCGCCACGGCGAGCGCCTCACGCCGCGATTGCGAACGGCCATAGGTGATCAGCGTCCCCTCGGTATCCTCCAAGGCGTTCAGCACCGCCCCCTCGTAGCCGGCGAGGGCTGCATCGGTCTGCGCCCTGGCCGAGCTGATCCGGGCGCGCACCCGGCCCAAGTCGAACGCCGCCCAGGTGATGCTCGGTCCCACCGAAAAGATCCGCGCCTCGCTCTGTCCGAAGTCGCCGAATGTCGGCGCCCAGTACCCCACTTCCCCCGTCATCGTGATCTTGGGAAACAAATCCCCCATCGCCACGCCGATGCGCGCGGTGGCGGCCGCGAGCCGCCGCTCCGCGACCCGCACGTCGGGTCTGTGCCGCAGCAGCTGCTCCGGCGTGCCGATGGCGTTCAAGGTCGGCAAGGCGGGCATCGGCGCCTGCGGCGATAGGCGGTCGTTGAGCGCCGTCGGCTGCCGGCCGGTCAACACGCTCAACCGGTAGATGGTCGTCGCAATCGTCGACTGCAGGGTCGGGATGGACGCGAGGGTGGTCTGCCACTGAGCCTCGGCTCGCGAGGTATCGAGTTCGTTGCCTCTGCCCGCCTCCAGACGGGTCCGCGTGAGTTTCTCCGTGCTCAATTGATTGTCGGCGTTTCGCTGGGTGAGGGCGAGCTGGTCCTGAAGACCGCGCAGCACCAGGTAATCACGGGCCACCTCGGCGATGACGCTGACGCGCGCATCGCGCAGCGTCGCCTCGCTCGCGCCCACGTCGCCGCGCGCCGCTTCGACATTGCGCCTGACCCGGCCGAACAGATCGAGTTCCCACAAGCCGTCGAAGCCCGCCTGCGCGGTGTCGAACTCACGGTCATGCTGATCGTAACCCGGCAGCTCCTGCCGGGAGTCCAGGTTGTGTGTGTAGCTGCCCGCGAGCGTGACCGTCGGAAATTGATCGAATCCCACCAGCCTTCTCACGGCCCGCGCCGCGCTGAGATTGGCTTGCGCCGCCGCGAGGTCCTTGTTGTGGGCAAGCGCATCGTCCACCAGGCCGTCGAGCAGCGGATCGGCAAATGCCGTCCAATACCGCTCCAGGGTATCCCCCGACGCAAGTCCGGGCTCTGCCGCGTTCGCGAATTGCGCGTCGACCGCGGTCTGCGGCCGGTGGTAATCGGGACCCACCGCGCAGCCGGCGAGCAGCGCCGCGCCTATGAGGCCCCAGGCCAGGCTATGCACGCTCCGGTTCCTCCTCGCCGGCGGCCATGGGCGGCGGCTCGGTGCCCAGATTGCGGGGTCTCTTCAGCCACGCTTCGATGGTCACGAAGAACACCGGCGTGAGGAACAGGCCGAAGGACGTCACGCCCAGCATGCCGGCGAACACCGCAATGCCGATGGCCTGGCGCATCTCGCTGCCTGCGCCGCTCGCGGTCACCAGGGGAATCACGCCCATGATGAAGGCGAACGAGGTCATGAGAATGGGACGCAGCCGCAGCCGGCACGCTTCGATCGCCGCGTCTACCGGCGCCAGGCCGTGCACCACCCGCTCGCGCGCGAACTCCACGATCAGGATGGCGTTCTTGCAGGCCAATCCCACGAGCACGATGAAGCCGATCTGGGTAAGCACGTTGTTGTCCGACCCTTTCAGCCACACACCCACCATCGCGGACAGCAGGCACATGGGCACGATGAGAATCACGACCAGCGGCAGAGCCCAGCTTTCGTACTGCGCCGAGAGAATCAAGAACACCAGCATGACGCAGATCGGGAATACGAGCAGCGCGGTGTTTCCCGCGGATTTCTGCTGAAAGGTCAAATCCGTCCACTCGTAGCCGAAACCGTTCGGCAGAGTCTCGCGCAGCACCCGCTCCATCGCGGCGCTGGCCTGGCCGGAGGAAGTGCCGGGAGAGCCCTGGCTGTTGATATCCGATGCCAGATACACATTGTAGTGCGAGACGCGGTCCGGTCCGGATTCGAAACGTACATCGGCCACCGCTCCCATGGGAACCATGTCGCCGTGGGTGTTGCGCATTTTCAGGTTCGCGATGTCTTCGGGCTGATTGCGGAACTGCGGTTCCGCTTGCGCGTACACGCGGTAGGTGCGTCCAAAGCGGTTGAAATCGTTGACGTAGACCGACCCCAGGTACGCCTGCAGCGTATCGAACACCGTCGACAGCGGCACCCCCTGGTTCTTCGCCTTGACCCGGTCCACCTCCGCGAACAGCTGCGGCACGCTGTTCTGGAACGTCGAGTAGGTGGCATAGGGGTTGAGCTCGGGCTGCTGCCGGGACTTGTTCAGGACTTCCGCGGTCACGCGCGCGAGTTCGTCATAGCCGTGCGCGCCCCGATCCTGCAGGTAGAGCTTGAAGCCGCCGGTGTTGCCCAGCCCCTGTACGGGCGGCGGCGGCACGGCGAATATCACGGCGTCCTGAATGGCGCCGAATTTCTTGTTGAGCGCGGCGGCGATCGCGCCCGCCGACAAGTCCTTGGTCTTGCGCTCATCGAAGGGCTTGAGCGGAAAGAACAGCACCGCCGCATTGCTCAAATTGACGAAGCCCTGCACCGAGAGACCCGAGAAGCCGATGACATGATCGATGCCCGGCGTCTCCTTCGCCAGCTGCGACATTTGCCGCACCACTTGCTCGGTGCGGTCGAGCGAGGCGGCATCCGGCAATTGCACGATGCCGATCAGGTACTGCTTGTCCTGCGCGGGGATGAACCCGCCCGGCACTACGTGAAACATGACCCAGGTACAGCCCAGCAAGCCGGCAAAGATGACGAGCACCGATGCACGGATCGCCGCGATCCTGCGCACGCCGCGGCCATAGCGCTCCGAGGCACTCTCGAAGCCGCGGTTGAACAGCTTGAAAAAACCGCCCAGCACGCGGTTGATGCCGCGCTGGAAGGCATCCGGCGGCGCCCCCCTCGGCTTGAGCAGCAGCGCCGCCAGGGCGGGCGACAGAGTGAGCGAGTTGAACGTGGAGATGATGGTGCTGGCGGCGATGGTGATGCCGAATTGGCGGTAGAACTGGCCGGTGAGCCCGCTCACGAACGCGACCGGTATGAACACGGCGCACAGCACCAGCGCGATGGAGATGATGGGCCGCGTCACCTCGCCCATGGCCGCGTGCGCCGCCGCGTGCGGATTCAGTCCCTGCTCGATCTTTCGTTCGATGTTCTCCACCACCACGATGGCGTCGTCCACGACGATACCCGTGGCGAGCACCAGGCCGAACAGGGTCAGAGAATTGATCGAGAAGCCGGCCACCAGCAATGCGGCCAGCGTGCCCACGATGGCCACCGGCACCGCGACCAGAGGAATGACGCTCGCGCGCCAGGTCTGCAGGAACACGACCACCACCAGCACCACCAGCAGCACCGCCTCGAACAAGGTATGCACCACCGCCTCGATGGAACTGCGCACGAAGACCGTCGGGTCGTAGTCGATTTCGTAGCTCACTCCCTGCGGAAAGTTCTTCGCGAGCTCCTTCATGCTGGCGCGCACCGCATCGGACAGCTGCAGCGCGTTCGCGCCCGGCAGCTGGAATACGGGAATCGCGACCGCCGGGGCGCCGTCCAGCATGCTGCGCAGCGCATAATTGTCCGGCCCGAGTTCGAGCCGCGCGATGTCGCGCAAGTACGTCGTCTCGCCGTTCGCGCCGCTCTTCACCACGATGTTGCCGAACTCCTGTTCGGTCTGCAGCCGGCCCTGAGCATTGACGATGTACTGGAACTGGGTTCCGGGAAGCGCCGGCTGGCCGCCGATCTGGCCGGCCGCCACCTGCACGTTCTGTTCGCGCACGGCCGCCAGTACCTCATCGACGTCCATGCTGCGCGCAGCGATCTTGCCCGGGTCCAGCCACAATCGCATGGCGTAGTCGCCCGAGCCGAACACCTCCACGTCGCCCATGCCCGGCAGGCGCGCCAGCACATCCTTGATCTGGATGACCGCATAATTGCGCAGGTACAGCGAGTCGTAGCGGCCGTCCTTGGAGCGCAGGAACACGACCATGGTCAAATCCGGCGAGCGCTTCTGGGTGACGAGGCCGATCTGGCGCACCACGTCCGGAAGGCGGGTCTCCGCCTGCGAAACCCGGTTCTGCGTCTGCACCTGGGCAATGTCGAGATCGGTGCCCAGCCTGAACGTCACCGTGATGGAGAAAGCCCCATCGGGGGTGGCCGTGGAATTCGTATAGATCGCGTTTTCCACGCCGTTGATCTGCTGCTCGAGCGGCGTGATCACGGTCTCGGCAATCGTCTTGGGCGAGGCTCCGGGATATTGGCCGCTCACGACGACGGTGGGCGGCACGATCTCGGGATACTCGCTGATCGGCAGCACCGGCATGGCGAGCAGCCCCGCAATGGTGATCAGGATGGCGAGCACGGTGGCAAATATCGGCCGCTCGATGAAGAACGAAGAGATATTCATCGCCGGCCGGCCCTAATGGGATGCCGGCGCGGCGGCGGCGGCGCCCATCGTGACCCGTTGCGGGGTTACCGTGACTCCCGGGTGCACGCGCTGCGCCCCGTTCACCACGATCACGTCTCCCGGCTTCAATCCCTCGCGCACGACGCGCAGGCCGTCGATCATGCGTCTGAGCTTCACCTGGCG
>Ga0181534_10000473_pt1 | contig 28069 bp, 30 predicted proteins | sample PEATcosm2014_Bin_37_FD_119758 | JGI IMG/M metagenome (GOLD analysis project Ga0181534, IMG submission 119758) | Peatland microbial communities from MTU Mesocosm Facility, Houghton, MI, USA - PEATcosm2014_Bin17_10_metaG | ecosystem: Environmental > Terrestrial > Soil > Wetlands > Peat | place...
AACCCAGTCGGCCAAATTCCCGTACATCCGCCGCAAGTTGCCGGTGGTCGAGCTGCTGAGCTCGGAGGCGGTCGAAATCATCGAGGCAAATGCCGAGACGATTCTCGAAGAGATCGGCATCGAGTTCCGGCGCGATCCGGAATCGCTGCGGCTGTGGTCCGCGGCCGGGGCCGATGTGATCGGCGAGCGGGTGCACATTCCGCGCGGCCTCGCGCGCCGGCTGCTCAAGACCGCGCCGCGCGAGTTCACCCTGTATGCGCGCAATCCGGCGCGCAACGTGCGCTTCGGCGGGGATGCGACGGTGTTTTCCCCGGTCGGTGGGCCGCCATTCGTGTACGACATCGACCGCGGACGGCGCTACGGCACGCTCGAGGATTTGCACAACTTCATCAAACTCGCGCACATGGCGCCCGCCATCCACTTCTCGGGCGGCTGCATGGTCGAGCCCATGGAGATCCCGCCCAACAAGCGTCATCTCGACGTGCAATATGCGTTTTTCCGCTACAGCGATCAGGGCTGCGAGGCGACTCCCGAGACCCCGGGCCACGCCCGCGATGCTCTGGGGCTCGCCCGCGTGCTGTTCGGCGCGCCGTTTCTCGAGACCCATCCGGTGGTGCTCGGCAACATCAACTCGAATTCGCCGCTGGTGTTCGACGGACGCATGCTCGGCGCACTGCGCGAGTTTGCCGGCGCCAATCAGGGCACCATCATCGTTCCGGCGGTGCTCGCCGGGGCGATGGGACCGGTGACCGCGGCCGGCTGCATGGCGGAAATCCTCGCCGAGACGCTGGCCGGCATGGCGCTCACGCAACTCGTGCGCCCCGGTGCGCCGGTCATTCTCGGCTCCTTCGTCGGCGCGATTTCCATGCGCACCGGTGCGCCCACCTTCGGGACGCCTGAAGCGACGCAGATGATCTTTGCCACCGCGCAGCTTGCCCGCCGGATCGGCGTGCCCTGCCGCAGCGGCGGTTCGCTGTGCTCCTCGAAGATCGCCGATGCGCAGGCCGCCTACGAAAGCGCCCACACGCTGCTGCCGACGCTGCTCGCGGGCGTCAATCTGGTCACGCACTCGGCCGGCTGGCTCGAGGGCGGATTGGTGGCGGGGTATGAGAAATTCGTCATGGACGCGGACCAGCTGGCGATGATGCAGTCGCTCGCGCAGGGCATGGATTTATCCGAGCGCGGCCAGGCGCTCGATGCGCTGCGCGAGGTGGGTCCCGGGAGCCACTTTCTCGGCTGTGCGCACACCCAGGCGAACTTTGAAACGGCGTTCTATCAATCGACGATCGCCGATTATTCCTCGTTCGAACAGTGGTCGATGGAGGGTCGACTGTCGGCCGAGCAGCGCGCCAACGCGGTGTGGAAAAGAATGCTCACCGAGTATCAGGATCCGGGCATCGATCCGGCGATCGATGCGGCGATGCTGCAATTCATCGCCGCGCGCAAGGCGGTGCTCAGCGACGCGGTGGAAGAGGAATGAGCGACGAGACCCCCGGCATCGCCGTGCTCGAGGACGCCTACGATCTCATCGCCGATGGCATCGATCAGGCGGGGGAGGCCAAGGCGCAACTGTTCCTCGCCAAGCTCTGCCTGGCGCTCGCCCATCGGATCGGGGACCGTGAATCGATCAGCCAGTCGGTGCAGGCGGCGCTGCGGGATTTGTGAGGGCGCAGGCCGCGCGGTGCAGCGCCGCGCAGACCCCGGCCGCTGAGGGTTTGCGCCAGCGCGCGCACACGTGCAGATCGGGCCGCAGGAGGTATACCGTACCCGCCTCGGCGGCGTACTTGCGGGCCACGTGACCGTCGGCATCGCCGATCAACACCTCGGCGGGTGCTCCGCCGGCGGGTGGTCCGCCGGCGCGTGCGCCGGGTCCGATCAGTACCCGGATCACCGGCAGCGCCTGCCCGGTCACGACGTTGAGGATGCGATCGAGATGCGGATCCGGCACGGTGCCGCAGAACACCAGCAGATGAAAACCCGCTCCTGAGCCGATCCGGTCGAACAGATAGTCATCCGCGCCGAGCTTTACGTTGCGCGCCGGTTGACCCACGCCGATTCCCCCGCTGAATCCGGCTTCGGCGGCCGGATCACTGTTGAGCGCCGAGTGGCGGTAATCGTGCGGACGCGACGTGCGCCAATGCAGCAGGTCCTTGGGCCACTCCTCGGACAGGCACAGTGAGAGCACGGCATCGCGCATCAGGCGGGTGCCGTGGGTGGGCGGCGTCATGAAGCGGGTGCTCCTGCCCCCCTCTTCGCAGATCTCGCGCGCCGCCTGCACACGCTCCGCCGAGTACGTGTCGAGCAGGACCGGATCCGACCAGCCCTTGACCACGAAGGCGAGCTTCCACGCCGCGTTGTTGCAGTCCTGCATACCGGTATTGCAGCCGCGCACGCCGAAGATCGGCAACAAATGCGCGGCATCGCCGGTGAGCAACACGCGGCCGTGCACGAATTGCGGCAGGGTCAGGGTATTGGCCGAATACACGGTGGCCCAGTCCATGCGCCACGCCGCCGGGTGCCCGATCATGTGCAGGACCGCATCGATGCGCCGGGCGAGCAGGGCGGGTTCGAGCGCCTGCTCCGCCGATTCGCCGTCCGGCAGGCGAAAGTCGATGCGCCACATGTTATCCGGCTGGCGGTGGACCAACACGTTGTTGCCGGGATTCCAGGCCGGATCGAAGTAGCACAACCGCTCGGTCGGCAGATCGATTTTCGCCTGGATGTCGGCGATGACGAAGTTGCCCGGGTAGGAACGGCCCTCCATGCGCAAGCCGAGGAGCTTGCGAATCGTGGAGCGACCGCCGTCCGCCGCGACCACCCAGGGCGCACTCAGGGCGTACTCGCCCTGCGGCGTGTCGATGCGCAGGGTCACCGCCGCGTCGGTTTGGGTGATGCCGGTGAGCTGATGACCCCAGCGCAGCTCGATCAGCGGATTGCGCGCGCAAAAATCCAGCAGATATTCCTCGATGTACTGCTGCTGGATGTTCAAGCCGGGCAAAAAGCGGTCGTCCGCGTCGTGCGGCATCACCATCCGATAGACCTCGCGGCCGCGGTAGAACGAGCGGCCGAATGACCACGGCAGGCCCTTGTCGCGAAATGGCCGCTCGACGCCGACCTGCTGCAGGATCTCCAGCGAGCGGCGCGTGAGCACGATGGCGCGGCTGCCGTGCGAGACCTGCAGTTCCTGCTCGAGCACGGTGCAGGCGACACCGAAGCGGGCGAGATCGAGCGCGGTGAGCAGGCCGATGGGTCCCGCCCCGACGATCACCACCGGCGCGCCGGCCGCCGCGCCGGCCGCCGTCGCGGGATGGACTTGATAATGATAGAAAACCGACGGCCGGGGCTGCGAAGAGGGAAGGTGCATGGGGTTGTTTGCTCCGCCCCCAATGTAGCAGCCCCGGCCAACCGGTTACCAGCGCGACTCGCGGCGCTCGACGAGCAGGCTGTTGGTCACATCGTCGATCACGGCATAGTTGAAGCGGCTCTCCTCGTCGAGCACGGTGTCGATTCCGAAGGCGCCGCCCTGGCTGGCATCGACATTGTATTCCCGCACGAACTGGCCGCCGCGGGTGAACTCGACCAGCTCGCTCGGATGCAGCGGGTCGGAATTGACGGCATCGCCGTTTGCGGTCAGCAAATGACCGTTCGGCGCGAAGCGCAGCGCCAGCGGGCCGCGCAAATGCGCATCCACGAAAACCAGATCGCCGCGGCCGGCGGGGCTGCTGCGATGGCTCGCGTGCGCGACCGCGTAGATCGCATTGTCGGCGGTTGAAGCGACGAACAAGGTGTCCGAGCCGGGATCGAAGGCAAGACCCGTGGGACCGAGGACGACCGCGGCCGCATTCGGCACATGGGTGTAGCCGTTCGCCACCACGGCGCGGCTCTGCACGGTCACATCGTGGGACGCCACGGTCACATCGAGCCGCGTGACCGTGCCGTTCAACACATTGGCCACGAACACATGCGCCGTCGAATCCTCATCGTCGATGGCGAGATCCCACGGTCCGTCGAGAAATTTGGCGTCGGTCCACGTGTGCAGCAGCTTGCCGGTGCGATCGATCACCTGCAGGGCACCCGTGCCGATGGTCGCGAACGTGCCATCCGTGGTCGGAACGTTGCCCACCAAAACGAAGCCGTGCCGCAACACACCGAGCGCGGTGCTGAGGCCGGGCAGCTTGCTCGCGAAGAACATGTCGGCGCCGCCGGGCGCCGCGATCGGGCCGTGCGGGTGCAGCACGATGATGGAGGTGCCGGTGCCCTGAATGTTGGCGCTGCTGTTGAAGTTGGCGACCAGGACGTCGTCCTCGCCGAGCAACCCGCCGGATGGAAAACCGCGCGGCACGAAGGCCACCCCGTAGGGATTGAGATCGCCATTGGCCGGGATCGTCGATGAATTGATCGCACGCGGAAGAAACGCCTGCTCCGCGCGGCCCGGGGTGAATCCGAGTGCGCACGCGATGCCGGCCGCCGCGGCGAGCCATGGGCGGCAAGCCCGGGTGGTCTGGTGGTCCATGTGAGTCCCCTCTGGTTTGAAAGTGAATTGTTGCGAGTTCGCTCATCGATGCCCTTAAGGTCCCGCGGCGTAAGTACCGCGGCGGCGCCATCCGGTTCTTCGCGCGGGCCTGCGGCGTGCAACGGGCCTATACTGGAGGCAAGATGGGCGCCCACGTCCGCAAGCCGCTGCCGCTGCTCCTGGCCCTGCTCTGGTTGCCGCTCCCCGGGCACGCGGACGGCGGTTGGAGCGCTTTGGTGGCGCTGACCAGCGATTACGTGGATCGCGGCATTTCGCAGACCTATGGGGGCGGCGCGCTGCAGCTCGGCGGCAATTACCAGAGTGCCTTCGGCTGGTTCGTGGGCGCGTGGGGTTCGAATGTCGACCCGTATCCCGGCGGCGCCTCGTTCAACGAACTCGACGTGTACGGCGGCATGAAGTGGCCGGTGGCGGCTGATTTCACCGTCCAGGCAGCTTATGCCCACTACGCCTATCTCGAGGACCCGCGCCCCGGACACTATGACTACGATGAATTCTCGCTCGGGATTGCCTACCTCGATCTGCTGAGCGCCACCGTGTCCTACCAACCGGACAGCACCGCCTATACGCAGCTCGGTTTCGCGCAGCGGCGCACGACGCTCGCCGGCGAACTGTCGGCGCGATGGCCGTTGCGGGCCGGCTTCGCGGTGACCTGCGGGGCCGGCTATTACGATCTGCACGATTTGTTTGGTGTGGGGTATTGGGCCGGCAACGCCGGGCTCGAGTACGTTCACCGGCGGCTCTCCGTCACGGTCAACCGCTTTTTCAGCGATTCGACCGCGGCGCGACTGTACGAGGATGCCAGTGCGAACCGCACCTGGGTGGTCTCGGGGGTGTGGCGGTTTTAAAGAAATGAACCGATCGACCGCGCCGGGGTACTCACCGATGACGTGGGTATGAGCCGATGGCGGCTGGAGCGATGCCGTGGATGATCCTGAATTGCGATCCAATCAGCCAGCCGCGGCGCGCGGCGCCAATGAGCGCGAGCGCGAATGGATCGTCAAAATCGGGCAGGGCGATCGGGACGCCTTTCGGGAACTGTATCTGCACTATCACCGCCGACTGGCGCGCTTCCTGACGCGCGTGACCCACCGGGCGGAGGATGCCGAGGAGATCATCAACGACACGCTCTGGGTGGTGTGGCAGCGCGCGGCGGAATTCCGCGGCGGCTCCCAGGTCTCGACCTGGATCATGGGCATCGCCTATCGGCGGGCACTCAACATGATCCGGCGTGCCGCGACGCACGATCGCTGCCTCGCGCTCGAGCGGGCACACGGCGAGGCGGCGGCGAGCGATGCCGGCGAGATGCTCGAGAACCGCCAGTTGCTCGATCGGGCGTTGGCGCAATTGCCGCTCGAGCAGCGCCTGGTGCTCGAGTTCACCTATTTCTTGGATCATTCATGCGAGGAGGTCGCGGAGATCATGGAATGTCCCATCAACACGGTGAAAACCCGCATGTTCAACGCACGCCGCAAGCTGCGCGCGATTCTGGCCGAGCACGGCTTCGATCAGGAGGCGCGGCCGTGAACGTCGATCTGGAGGACGCGCGCTGCGATGAAGAGTCGGCGCGGCTGCTGCCCTGGTACGTGAACGGACGTCTGTCAGGCGCCGACATGGAGCGGGTCGGCCGCCATCTGCAGCACTGCGCCATTTGCCGCCGCGATCTGGCGCACGAACGCACGATCCGCGGCCTGCTCAAGACCGACGAGCCCGTGGAATATGCGCCTCAGGCCGGCCTCGCGCGGACCCTGTCGCGCATCGACGAATTGAGCCGTGATGCGCAACCCCGCGCCCTGCCGCCGCCGCGGCCCGCCGCGGCGGCGCGCCGCCGCCGGAGCGTGCTGCACTGGTTGACGGCCGCGGTCGTGTTGCAGGCCGTTGCCTTGGGCTGGCTCGGCGCGGCGCTGCGCGAGCGATCGCTCATCCCGGCGTCCGGCCCCTACACCACGCTCGCGTCGCAACCCGTGCAGGCCGCGCCGGGACCGCACATCCGTGCCCTGTTCGCACCCTCCATGACGCTGTCGGAGTTGACGGCGCTGCTCGCCGCCAACCACTTGTCCGTGCTGCGCGGACCGTCGACGAGCGGCGTCTATACGCTCGCGCTCGCATCGCCGCCGCTCACGGCCGGGGGGCTCGACCGGGCCGTGCTCGATCTGCACCGGGATCCCCGCGTGCTGTTCGCCGAACCTGCGCTCAATGATGCGCCCGGTGCGCCGTGATTTTCATTCGGGCGCTCGGGTACTCGGTCCTGCTCGGCCTCGCGGTCGGCTGCACCACCGGTGCGCCGACGCGCCCGCCGGTGCAACTGCCCACGAGCGCGCGCGAATCGCCGGGGCGCCACCTCGTCGTGACGATCAACAACGAAACACCCCCGGGACCGCCCGCGCGCGCCGCGTCGACCCCGCGCGGCTACGATGCCGTGGCGCTGTACACCTCGGGGGGCGCGGCCCGTCGGGCGGCGCGCGCACTCGCCACCGAGTACCACCTGCAGGCGATCTCGAGCTGGCCGATCCAATTGCTGGGCGTGCACTGCGTCGCCTACCGGATCCCCGATGGGGCGGATGCGGACGCGTTGATGGCGCGGCTCGCCCGCGACCGGCGGGTCGAGTCCGTGCAGGCGTTGCTGAGCTTCGAGACCGCCGCCGATGCTTACAACGATCCGTATGCCAATCTGCAGCACAACCTGCGGCAGATGGCGGTGCTCGACGCGCAAACCTTCGACCGCGGCGCGCGCGTGCGCGTGGCCATCATCGACACCGGGTTCGATGCCGCGCATCCGGATCTGCCGCGTGAGGTCGTGATGCGCAACTTCGTCGATGTGGATGCGGCGGCTTTTCAGGCCGATACGCATGGGACCGCGATCGTCGGGGTCATCGCCGCCGTTCCGAACAACGGCGTGGGTATCGCGGGTATCGCGCCCGATGTCCGGGTTTTTGCCTACAAGGCGTGCTGGGGCGGCGCCGCGGCCGGCATCAAGGCCGCGTGCAATTCCTTCACGCTGGCCCAGGCGCTCGCGGCGGCGATCGATGATCGGGTGGATGTCATCAACCTGAGTCTCGCCGGCCCGAGCGATCCGCTGCTCACGCGGCTGGTCGAGCGCGCACTGGCGCGCGGCATCATCGTCGTCGGCGCCGTACCGCTCGATGGCACGCGACGGACCTTTCCGACGGACATCGAGGGCGTCGTGGCGGTGGATGCCGCGGAGAATGGCCACACCAGCCCGCAGGTACTCAAGGCCCCGGGTCGCGACATCGTTTCATTGGCCCCGCACGGGCACTACGACTTTTATTCCGGCAGTTCGCTGGCCACTGCCGAGATCACCGGCCTGATTGCGCTGCTGCGCGCGCAAAGTCCGCACCTCGCCGGCCGGGATGCGCAGGCGCTGCTCGCGGCGGCGGCGGACCGGTCGGACGAGGGCGCCGCGCCGAATGTCTGCAAGGCACTGGCCTCGCTGCCGCAAGCCGGGCGCTGCCCCACGCATTGAGCGCGGGCTTCAATCGAGGAATTCGAGGTGGTAGAGCTCAGCCGCCTCGAAGATGTGGGCGGGGTTGGGCGTTGCCGGCCGCGTGGGCGGCGCGGACTCCGTCGCGTGGGTCTGCAGCTGACGCACCGCGGCGGCCGTCTCGCACCATTCCAGGCCGAAGCCGGTCGCCTCGTGACGGATGACCGTCGCGGCGATGAGCCCCGCTCCCTTGAGCGACGGTTGGTCGATCGGCTGCAGATAGACCAGCGTCAGGTGACGCAAGGGCTGCACGGTCTCCAAAAAGGCGCCGCTCGCGCTGATGTTGGTCAGCCGTCCGATGTCGATCGTGCACGGCATGACCACGAATCGTACCGTCAGATCCGCGACCCGTCGTTGCCCCCAGCGATGCTCCATGTGTGTCTCCTGCTGCGTGCCGGCTTGATTCCATCAATTGATGCGGTTGCTGCCGCCGCGTTGCACCTTGGAGGTCGCGGGCGAATCGGCGCCTTCGCGTTTGTTCAAGTAAAGGTCCTCATCGACCGCGCGCAGCAAATCCTCGATTTGCAGGAAGCTGTCCGGATCGTGCATCGCCTCGACGGCGGTGATGCCGATGCTGGCCGCAAAGCGCACCGGGCCGGCCGCGGTGGGAACCGGCTGCAGGGCCAGGCGACGGCGCAGCTTGCGCGCCACGTCGTGCGCACCGGCGGTGTTCGTCTCCGGCAGGACCAGCATGAACTCATCGCCGCCCACCCGGGCGAGCCAGTCGCAATCCTTGCGGATGCAGCTGTCGGCGCGCGCCACGAAGGCGCGCAGCAGTGCATCACCCGCCTGATGTCCGTATCGGTCGTTCACCTGTTTGAACTCGTCGATGTCGCAGCTGAGCACCGCCAGGGGATGCCCGTAGCGCTGCGCGCGAATCAGTTCGCGCGGCAGGTGCTTCACGAAGTAGCGCAAGTTGTACGCGCCGGTCAACGCGTCGGTGAACGACAGACGGCGGTTTTCACGATTGCTGGCGCGCAGCGAATGCTCGATATGCGTGATGCGCCGCGCCACCTCGAGGCGCGCCAGCAGTTCATGCACGGAGGTGCCTTTCACCACGAAATCGTCGACTCCGGCGGAGAATCCGGTGAGCACGTCCCCCGGGGTGCTGCGCACCGTGAGCATCACGATGTAGACGTAGCCGTCAGTCTGCGTGGCGCGTATCCGGCGGCACAGCGCGAGCCCGTCCATATCGGGCATTTCCCAGTCGGTGAGCAGTATCTGGCAGGGGGTTTCCTGCAGGATGCGCAGCGCCTCCCCGCCCGAGGCGGCCAATGCGGGTTCGAACGCCGCGCCGCGGAGCAGGGCGGCAAGACGGGTTCGGACCAGTTCGTCTTCATCGGCGATGAGCACCCGGCACGGTGCGGGCGATTCCAGGCGTCGCGTGAGGATCGTGTCCTCGAAGTCGGCGGGCGGCTCGGTCGGCACCGGGGCGGGGCGCTCAGGGGACATGGCCCGCCTCACAGGGGGATGAGGTCGTGCCGCCCGCCAGGCCCTGAAGCATTCCGTCGCCGCGCGTCCCGATTCTTCGTGCCCCATCGACCGCGCGTGAAAGCCGTTCGGTGCCGTCAACCAGCCGTTGCAGTACCGCCAGCGGTCGCTCGCCGTCGGACAGCAGCGTTTCGACCGCCCGCTCGAGCGCTCCGCCGGAGCGGCTGATGTGCGGATAGCCGAACATGGCGCCCGCGCCATGGATCGAATGAGCGACGCGCTGGAGTTCGTTGATGGCCATGGAATCGCCGCAGCGAACCCGTTGAATCATGTCGCGCAGCTCCACCACGTCGCGCGCGGCGCGTTGCAGGAACCGCTCGGTGAGCGTGTCGGCCGGCACCTGCGCGGGCGGAATGGAGCGCGCCGCTTCGGCGCGCCTCCACAGGTCCGCCAGGTCGGCGCAAAGGCGGCGCGGGTCGAACGGCTTGCCGATGACGCCGAGCGCACCCAACTGAAGGAATTCGCGGACCTCCGACGGCATGAGCTTCGCGCTGAGAAAAACCACGGGAATGGCGGCGATGGACTCGGTTGCGCGCATGCGTTGCAGGGTGGACGGCCCATCGAGCCCCGGCATCACGACGTCCATCAATATGAGGTCCGGACGCCAATCGGCGGCGAGCTCGATCGCCCGTTCGCCGCTCGCGGCGGTGCACACGACGAAGCCGGCCATTGCGCACAGTGTCGCCTCGACGATCGCGCTGATGTCCGGATCGTCATCGACGTAAAGCACCGAGTGCAATGCGCGCATCAGGACCCAGCCTAGCCGCCGCCGGGCGGCGCAGATGTAGGGAAAACGATGAGACTGACTGCAACCGAATTCGGCATACGCGGCAGGGTGCGGACGCCGCAGCGCAGCAGGTCGCGGCCCGAAGCGCCATAGGTACTTCCCACGAGCCGAATGGCCCGCAGCATGCGTGTGAACCATGCGCCGCGCTCCGGCAAGTTCGCTATAGTGGAACGGATCGGACTCGAGGCGGATCGGCTCACTTTTCAGACAGGTAATTTATGACCGCGCAAGATTGGAATTCGGCACCGCGCAATTGGCCCGTGATACTCATGTTCGCCCTGACGGCGCTCGCGGCGGTGGTGCTGGTGCCCTGGTACGGATTGAGCCACGGGTTCCATGCGGCGGCGTGGATTTGGTTCGCGGTGATCCTGGGCGCCAACGAGCTGTCGATCACCTGCGGTTATCATCGACTGTTCGCCCACGTCACCTACGAGGCGCGACCGGCGCTCAAGCTGGTGTACCTGCTGTTCGGTGCCATGGCGCTGCAGAACAGCGCGCTGATCTGGAGCGCCGGGCATCGCACGCATCACCGTTACATCGATGATCCCATGCGCGATCCGTACTGCGCGCGCCGGGGCTTCTGGTTCTCGCACATCGGCTGGATGCTGCGCAATTATCCGAGCGGTGTGCCGGACTTGAGCGGCGTGCGCGATTTGCAGCGCGACCCGTGGGTCATGTGGCAGCACCGCCATTATCTCATCATCGCGCTGTCCATGAATTTCGGTCTGCCGCTGTTGCTCGGTTGGGCGAGCGGCGATGTGATAGGCGTGTTCTTGTTGGCCGGATTGTTGCGCCTGGTGGTGAGCCACCATCTCACGTTCTTCATCAACTCGCTGGCGCACATCGTCGGCGTGCAGCCGTACACCGACGAGAATACCGCCCGGGACAATGCGATCGTGGCGCTGTTGACCTTCGGCGAGGGTTATCACAACTTCCATCACATGTTCGCGCATGACTATCGCAACGGCGTGCGCTCCTGGCAGTGGGATCCGTCCAAGTGGCTCATTTACGGGCTGCAATGGGTGGGACTCACCCGCAATCTGAAGCGCGTGCCCGGCTTCAAGATACAGCGTGCGCAACTCGACACGCAGTTCCGGCGCGCCGAGCGTCAGTTGGCGCGCGAACCGGGGCGGGCGCAGGTCGAACTGCTGCGGCAGCGGGTGGCGGAGGAATACGCGGCGTTCCGCGTCGCCATCGCCGAGTGGACCCAACTGCGGGAGCAATGGCTGCAGGAAACGCGGCGCGCCATGCTCGAGCGCTGGGAGCGCTCGATATTGCAGTCCCGCTTCAAGGAGCTCGAATATGGCCTGCGGCTGCAGCACCGCCGCATGCGGGTGCTGCGCGCGCAACTCGGTTGACGCGGCCCCGATCGGCGTGCGCCCATCGGGGGTGGGACTAGGGGCAGTGCGTCCCGGTCAGCGCCGGCACGAGGCGCTCGACCAGTTCGGCATCCACGGCCGGATCCGTGATGATGTCCCAGCCGGTGAACGTGGCGATCAACTGCTCCTCGGGAAACACCATGAGCCGCTGTCCGCCGAAACCGATGCCCATCCACACCAGCCGGCCGCCGTCCTTGCGCGGATACAGCCACCATTTGTATCCATACTTCAACCCCTGCCAACCGGTATCGATGAACGGGGTCAGTGATTGCCGGACCCAGTCGGCCGAGACCATGCGCTCGCCGTTCCACACCCCGCCGTTCAGGTACAGATAGCCGATCTTCGCGAGGTCGGAACCGGACAGATACAGTCCGCCTTCGGTGTCGACCACACCGAGGTAGGTGCGTTTCCAATGGTATTTGATGCCGAGCGGCGCAAACAAATGCTGTTTGCCGTACGCCTCGATGTCCTGCCCGGTTTCCTTTTGAAAAATATAGGCGAGCAGCTCGGTCGCTCCGCTGCTGTAGTTGAACACGGTCCCGGGATCGGCCGCCATCGGCTTGTCGATCACGTACCGCACCCAGTCGTCCGTGGCCTCCATCAGGCTCGAGTCGCTGCGCGGATCGTCATAGGGGACGTCCTCGGTCCACGCCAAACCGGTCGTCATGGTCAGCACGTCTTTCAGCGTCATGCGCCGCTTGCGATCGTCCACATTCCGCACCTTGGCCACATCGAAATATTTCAACACCGGCGTATCCACGCCGGCCTTGAAATCTCCGCGCAGCATGGCGATGCCGAAGATCACCGAGGTGACCGTCTTGCTGATCGACTGCATGGTGTGCAGATCGGTGCCCTGGTAGTAGGGATGCCAGGCCGGATCGAAGTAGTTGTACCGTCCGGTGAGCCGCGCGTTGAGCGGACCCTTGGTCTGCGCCTCGCGGCCGTAAATGCGCGCGTAATCGTGCGGGTAGGTGCGTTCGAACACTTCCTGGCCGCAACGAAACAGCTGCACGCTGTCGATGAGGCCTTCGTGGCCGGCAGCGAGATCCGCATCGAGGCGCGCGAGCACGGCGGCATCGAGTCCGGCCGCGCCGGGGGTGCTCTTCGCCCAACCCTGGGTGGGCCAGGCGGTTGGGGCGGCCGCCCCGACGGGATCGGCGGCGGAGGCGGCTGCGCAGGCGCCCAGCAACACCCCCAAGGCGGTGCCGAGCCGTATCATGGCGGCGGATTTTGCGGTTGGCATGCGCGCCATGGTAATTCATTTGCCGATGTAGGAGGGAGCCGACAGGCAGGCACGGCCGCCGCATCCTTGTGCGTGAAAGCCGATCGACTACCGTGAAGCGCAGGATGAGGAGTGAAATTCCATGACTCGCACGACCCAAACGCTGTGCCTGGCCGGTCTGCTGGCCATCGGCGCCCAGGTGCTGGGCAACGAAGCCTCGACGTCGAGTTCGGTCTCGACCACCGCGACCAACAAGCAGCAGGCGATGCACGATTGCATGGCGAAACAGAAGGCGAACAACACCGGCATGACCGAGAATGCGATGCAGACGGTGTGCAGGAATCAATTGCACAAAAACCGGCAGCAGAAGAGCGGCAACGATCTGGCCTCGGGACCGACCGCCGAAACGACCGCCAATCCGAGGCCGCCGCTGCAGCCGCCGCAATAACGAGTCGCGCGTTGCCCCGTTGAAGACGAACGCCGCCGCTCTGCGTTAGTATGCGGTGCGGGCGCGAAAGCCCGCCAAGATTAGGGATGACCATGCGGCAGATCATGGGGTGGCTCGCGGCGGTCACGCTGCTCGGCGCGCGTGTCGCGCTGGCCGTGGCGCCGGCAGGCGCTGCCGAACAAGTATTCTTCAATGGTGCCATCTACACGCAGGACCCGACCCAACCGTGGGCCGAAGGGTTCGCGATCGTGGGGGGGACCTATGTGGCGGTCGGCAGCAACGAGGCGATGCATGCGCTGATCGGGCCACACACCCGTGTCGAGGATCTGCGCGGTGCGATGGTGATGTCGGGCTTGATCGACGATCACGTGCACGCGGTCGATGGCGCCTTGGGCGAACTTTTCGATTGTCTGTTCGCGGCCGATGCGACGCCGGCGCAACTCGCCAAGATCCTGCGTGCCTGCGTGGCGCGCAGTCCTTCCGGTGCCTGGATCAGCGGCGGCTATTGGGCGAGTGATTTCTTCGAACACCATCCGGATCTGGTGCCGCGCCGGTGGCTCGATGAGATATCGGCTGAGCGGCCGATCATTCTGCGCGACGACACCGGCCACAACGTGTGGGTCAATTCGGCGGCGCTGCGCCGCGCCGGCATCTCCGCCGATGCCGCGGATCCCACCGGGGGCCGGTTCGTCCGGGAAGCCGGCACCCGGCAGCCCAATGGCCTGGCGCTCGAGGCGGCTGCCGAGAAAATTCAGGCCGCGGTGACCGTGCCCACGGCCGCGCAATATCGGCGCGCGGTGGCGCATGTGCAATCACTCGCCCACCGCTTCGGCATGATCGGGCTCAAGGAGGCCGATGCCGCCACCGAAACCATCCGCGCCTATCAAGCGGCTGACAATCACGGTGCGCTGCACCTGTATGTGGCCGCCTGCATTTCGACGCTGGCGATGCAGGACAAACCCGAAACGGTGCTCGACGTCGATCGGATCGATCGCATCCGCGCGCAATACCATTCGCGTCTCGTCGCCACCGACTTCGTCAAGATCTATCTCGACGGCGTGCCGACCGCCGCACGTACGGCCGCAATGCTCGAACCCTACCTGCCGGATGCCGACGGTCGGCGCGTCTCGGGCGACCTGCACGTCAACCCCGACGTGCTCGCGCGCGACGTCGTGGAACTCGACCGGCGCGGCTACACCATCAAGATGCATGCGGCGGGGGATCGGGCCATTCGTGTCGGTCTCGACGCCATTGCCGCGGCACGTCAGGCCAATCCGGACGGACGTCTGCGCCACGAACTCGCGCACGCGGGCTACATTGCGCCGGTTGATCTGCCGCGCTTCGCACAACTCAATGCGGTCGCCGAGTTCTCCCCCGTCATCTGGTATCCCTCGCCGATCATCGATGCGGTGATCGAGGTGCTCGGTGAGCGTGCCAAGTCGTACTGGCCGATGCGCTCGCTGCTCGCGAGTCACGCACCGCTGGCCGCGGGGTCCGATTGGCCCTCGGTGGTCCCGTCCATGGATCCGTGGGGCGGCATCGAAGCCATGGTGACCCGCAGTGATCCGTACCACGCATCGTCACGAACCCTGTGGCCGGAAGAGTCGATCGGGCTCGCCGACGCATTGCGCATCTACACGCTCGGCAATGCGGCGGCGTTGCGGCGCGAGGCGCAAACCGGTTCGATCGTCAGCGGCAAGTCCGCGGATTTCATCGTGCTCGACCGAAATCTGTTCAAGATTCCCGCGAACCAGATCGCCAAGGTCAAGGTGCAAAGAACTTATTTCGAGGGGCGCCAGGTCTATCAACGCGCGCCGGACTGAGAGCCGGCGCCTGCGGCATTCAGGATGGCGCCGCCGCGCATCCTGAATGCCCATGAGCCGCCGCGGCCGCGAGGATCAGCCACCGCGGGATTTTCCCGTGGCGATCTGCACCAAGCGCGGCTCATGAATCTCGCTCACCGCCCGGGCCACGGCGGCCTCGCGACACTGCCGCCCGGGGTGGGGGTGAACCAGATCATAATCCCGGTCCTGCGGGCAGACGGCTTGCGCGGCCATCTCGATGCGACGATACAGGTCGCGGGCGCCCTTTTCCGAACGGATGCGGTCACGGTCGTATTTGATCACGACCTGCGGTGCACCGTCCGGCCCCACGGCGACCGGTGAATCGGCCTTGACGATGGGTGCAATGCCGGCGCCGAGGGCCAGGGCGGCGAGAGCGCCGATCAGGATCGATGTGCTGTGCGTGCGGGTGCGGTTTGCGGTGAGGGTGTTCATCTTGAGTCTCCTTGCGGTGGGTGTTGGTCTCTTGGGACTCAAAACACATGGGATTAAAAAAAGTTGCAGCACGCACGGCGCCGTCGGCCGCATTACAATGCGCGACCTCATATCGCGATGCCTCACCTCCATGTGCAGAAGCCCGGATTCCTGGTTCGTCCGATTGATTCTCGCGGCCGCGGCCGCGGCCGCGGTCACGTTCGCGCTCGCGCTCGGCGGCGCGGCCCGTGCCGCCGATGCGCCGCCGGCGCCCCCGGACGCCGGATTTTCAGCCCATGCACACGCGGCGGCCGCGTCGGTCAAGGAGCACGCGCACGCGGCGGCAGCGGCGATCAAACGCGGCGCGCACAAAGTGGGAGAGGGTGCGAGGCAGGCCGCGCACAAGGTCAAAGCGGTCTCTAAGGACCTGGCCGCCAGGACGAAAGCGGCGGTGAAGGGCGGTGCGGATGCGCCGAAGCACTGATATGGCGTTGTCTGCGCGCCGTCCGCTCGACTTTCGGGCGGTTGCCCTCGTGCTCGCCCTGTGCGTCATCTGGGGATTCCAGCAGGTCGCGATGAAGGGGGTGGCGGCTGACGTCGCTCCGATCATGCAACTGGCGATTCGCTTCGGCGGGGCGTCGATATTCTTCGGCATCTGGGTGCTCATCCGCGAGGGCCGCCGCGCGCTCATCGACGGGACGCTGCCGAGCGGACTGCTGCTCGGCCTGATGTTCTCACTCGAATTCATTTTCGTCGGGCAATCGCTGGTCTACACGACGGCGGCTCACGCCATCGTCTTTTTGTACACGGCGCCGATCTTCACCGCACTCGGCCTGCAATATCTTCCCGAAGAGCGGCTGACCGGATTCCAATGGGCCGGCATCGCGCTCGCCTTCTGCGGCATCGGCGTCGCGTTTTTGGGCTTCGGCGACCGCCCGGTGCTCGCGCTCATCACCGGCGATCTGCTCGCGCTGCTGGGCGGCATGACCTGGGGCTTCAGCAATGTGGTCTTGCGGCGCGGACGCGTGGGCAATGCCGCGACGGCGAAGACGGTGCTCTATCAAGTCGCGAGCGCCACACTGGTGCTCGGGATCTATGCCGCGGCGAGCGGCCAGACCCCGGTGGAGCTGTCGCGGTTGTCGATCATGTCGTTGCTGTTTCAGACGCTGATCATTTCCATTTCGAGTTACCTGGTGTGGTTTTGGCTGCTGCGCACCTACCTGATCTCCCGGCTGATGCTGCTGTCGCTGCTGACGCCGCTGTTCGGGGTGTTGTTCGGAGCGGGCTTTCTGGGGGATCCGATCGATGTGCGTTTTGCCGTCGGCTCCCTGCTGGTGCTCAGCGGCGTGCTCATCGTCAATCTGCGGCTGATCCTCGGCCGCTGAAGGGCTTTAGGAACCTAAAGCCCGTGTTGCAGGTCTTTCGGAGCATGGACGATGCACTGTCAGACACCGCGCGGCACGGCGCGACGCTGCTCGGCGTCGTCACGCTGCACGCGCTGCTCATGGCCGCGCTGCTGATGTCGTTCGGATCCACGCGCGACCTCAAGGTGGCGGACGCCGCAACGATTGAGGTGCGCATTCTGCCGCCGGTGAACCTGCCGAAAGCGCGCGTGCAAAGCACCCGCATCCACGACCTCCGCGGGGCGAGCCTGCATGTGCTGCCGCCGGCGCCGCGGGTGACCGATACGCCATCCCTGCCCCCGCCCGCGGGTTCCTCCCCCGCGGGCAGCGGGTCCGGAGTCGATTGGGCCGCGGAGGCGCGGCGCGCGCTGCAGGCATTCGAGATCCGCACCCATCAGCCGCAAACCAATCATTCGATTTCACGCAATCCCACCGACGATGCCGGCGCCGGGCCGCATCGCGCGGGCGATCGGTACAAGACCGCGAACGGTGATTGGATCGTGTGGATCAACGCGAACTGCTATCAACTCGCGACCTCCGGACCGCGGCCGTTCGCGCTCGCGCCGGAGGTGAACTGCCCTGGGTCGGGGTCCGGGTCCCCCAAACCGTGACGCGCGCGAAACGCCGGTCGATCAGGATTTGGCGCGGGGGCGGCCCTTCTGGCGCGCTGAGGCCGGGACCGGCGCCGGGGCCGTCGCGGCGGCGGCCGAACCGGCATAGCGATGCATCCGGCTGATGAGTTCCGGCGGTATGGCGGTGGCGCGGCCGGTCGCTGCCGAGATGAAGACCAGCACCTGCTTCACCCGCATGCGGATCTCGCCGCCCAGGGAGGCCTCGATGCGCAATTCACAGGAGCTGCGTCCGACCTTCACGGTCCACAGATTGAAGGTGAGCCGATCGCCATAGCGGGTCGGTTTCTCGAAGTCCACGGTGAAATGCACCGAGGGGGTGAGAATCTGCTTGTGGTGGAACAGGCCCGGTGCACTCGCCTCCAGGCCGTCCTCGAACCAGTCCTCGACGAAGTCGCTCACCATCTCGAAATAGCGCGGGTAGAACACCCAGCCCGCCGCGTCGCAGTGGCCGAATCGCACGAGAATTTCACGCTGAAATGCCGACATCCCACATTCCCCCAAGGATTTTCATGACAGGTGTCAAAGGGTACAGCAAAGGCTCAAGTTTTGGGCGCGTCAGCCGATGAGAATCGGATGAAAATCCGCATCACTATCATACGGTTGCCCGCATATCATGCGTAAGATTCAAGGAAGCGTCGAACCCGCAGTGGCGGCATTTTTCACGCGCCTCAGCGAGGAACTCGCGCACGGACCGCTCAACCTGCCGTGCTTTCCGGACATCGTGCCGCGGGTGCGCGAGGCGCTCGCAGACCCGAAGAGCACGGCCGATGACATCGTGCGCATTGCGGGCACTGAACCGCGGCTGGCCGCGCGGCTGCTGCAAACCGCCAATTCGGCGGTGTTCACGCCGGCCGGAAAGCCCTTGACCAATCTGCGCCAGGCGGTGGCCCGCCTCGGCCATCAATTGGTGCAGTCGGTCACCATGGTGTTCGCCATCCAACAGATGAAGGCCGACGCGACGCTGCGCGCCGTCGCCCAGCCGATGAACGCGCTGTGGGAGAAGAGTCTCGCCGTGGCTTCGATCTGTCAGCTGCTTGCGCAGCGCCTGCGGGTGCCGGCGGACAAGGTCTTCCTGGCCGGGCTGCTGCATGGGATCGGCCACTTCTACATCATGGTGCGTGCGGCCGAGCCGGCGAGCGCCGTGCGCTATGAAGAGGTGCGCGATGCCGCCGCGGACCGGCATGCGGCGCTCGGCCGGGCGGTGCTGCAAAAATGGGGCTTCGAGCCGATCCTGTGCGATGCGGTCGGCAGTCAGCGCGATCACGAGCACAAATCCAAGCGCGCGGCGGATATCAGCGATGTCCTGATCGCCAGCGTCGCATTGGCGGAGGCCCTGCTCGAACGCGGCGGGGACCTCACCGCCTGTGCCGGCATCGCGGCCTTCGGCGCACTCAAACTCGAGCCGGCGGATTTGACCGCGATTTTGCAGCACACCGAGCTCAGCCTCGGTTCCCTGCAGGACGCTCTCGGGCGCTAGCGACCCCTGAGCGGGGCGCGCGGGTGCTTCGCCCCGAGGATGTGCGCTATTCTGCGCGCGAGTCACGGGGAGCCTTTTCATGTCGACGAAACCCATCTGGCAGTGGTCAGCGGTCACCACCGCGCGCGCCATCAAAGCGAAGCAAGTCTCCGCACTCGAGGTGGTGCACGCCCATATCGAGCGCATGCGCGGTGCGGGACCGGCCATCAACGCGGTGGTCACCGACCTCGGCCGGGAGGCCATCAAGGCGGCGCGCGCGGCCGACAAAGCGCAGCGCGCAAGCCGGCCGCTCGGAGCACTGCACGGCGTGCCCGTCACGGTCAAGGCCAACATCGATCTGAAAGGGTTTCCCAATGCCAACGGGGTCGCAGCCCTCAGCGGCCTCATTGCGCCGGAGGATTCGCCGGTCGTCGCCAATCTTCGCAAGGCCGGTGCGCTCATCATCGGGGTGACCAACACGCCGGAGTTTTCGCTGCGCGCCTTCACCGACAACCCGATGCAGGGACTCACCGTGAATCCCTGGGATCCGGCCATCACCTGCGGCGGGTCCTCCGGCGGCGCGGGCGCCTCGGTGGTGCTCGGGATCGGCGCGATCGCGCACGGCAATGACATCGGCGGTTCGCTGCGCTGGCCGGCGCATTGCAACGGCATCTGCACCATCCGCCCGACTTTGGGGCGGGTGCCCGCATTCAATGCGAGCGCGCCCGCCGAGCGTCCGCTGCTCGCCCAGCTCATGTCGGTGCAGGGCCCGCTGGCGCGCGAGGTCCGCGACGTGCGGCTCGGGCTCGCCGCCATGAGTGCGCGTGATCCGCGCGATCCCTGGTGGGTGCCGGCGCCCCTCAAGGGACCTGCGCTCAAACGGCCGATCAACGTGGCGCTCGCGCGGCTGCCGGGGGATCTGGTGGTCGATCCGGGGGTGGCGGCCCTAGTGCGTCGCGCGGCGGATGCGTTGAGCGATGCCGGTTATCGGGTCGAGGAGATCGAGGTACCGGACTTGAACGAAATCTGGCAGTTGTGGGGTGACATTCTCATCGGCGAGATCGAGGTGCTGCAGGAGCAGCAGATGAGCGCCGTGACCTCCGATGCGTTCAAACAGGTGTTGCGCGGCTACAAGGCGATGACCAATCGGCTGGACGTGCGCTCCTACATGGCCGCGATCGCGCTACGCTCGCGCTACCTGCGCCGCTGGATGGAATTCCTCGAGCGCTGGCCGGTGGTGCTCACGCCCGTCTCGGTGCAGCCGACCCCTGGGCCGCGGGCGGATCTCGAGGGCGATGACCGGGTGCGCGAGCTGTTCCACAACGATCTGCGCTTTCTCGCGTGCATGAACGTGCTCGGCCTGCCGGCCGCGGTGGTGCCGGCAGGGCTGCTGCGGGGACATCCGGTGGGCGTGCAGCTGGTGAGTTCGCGCTACCGGGAGGATCTGTGCCTCGATGCCGCGGAGGTCATCGAGCGCGACGTCGGCGTGCTGGCGAAGCGGTTGTGGGAGCGGGCCTGACTCCCCGCACGGGATTCCACGCCGCAGCGCGTCATTGACAGGTCATACAGATTTGCTATGAATAAGTCTCTTGAGCTGGGGAGCCGCGGTACCACAAGAATACGGCGAGCTGATTTCCTCGCGAGGGAGCACAGGATGGTCGACTACTGCACGCGCTGCTCACGCGCCGTGAACACCGAGTCCGATCGGTCTTGCTACGACTCTTACGGCGTGTGTATCTGCCGGGGGTGTCGGGAACAGGCGAAATTGATTCAGGCACGTGCCGCCAGCACGGGCAAATTGGAGCACGTCGCCGAAATCCGTTGGCGCAGCCGCAAGTACACGAGCTGATCAGCGGCGGCGGCGCAGGGGCGCGGCTGCCGCGCTCAGTGGACCCGGCGTCCGGCGAGCCAGGTCTGACGGACGCGGATTTTCCAAATATCCTGCGGCGGCATGTTGAACAGGTCGCGATCGACCAGAATGAAGTCGGCCCACTTGCCGGGCTCGAGTGAGCCCAAAATGTTTTCCTGGTGCTGGGCGTAGGCGGCATCGAGCGTGAAGGCGCGAAACGCTTCGAGGAGCGTCATGGCCTCCTCCGGATGCCATCCGCCCGCGGGAAGCGCGTGGTGGTCGGTGCGGGTGACGGCGGCCTGCAGGCCGAAAAACGGATTGGGCGATTCGACCGGAAAATCCGACCCGCCGGCGATGCGCGTTCCCTGATCGAGGAATCGGCGCCAGGCATAAGCCCCGCGCAGCCGTTGCGGGCCGATGCGCGCCTCGGCCATGTTCTTATCGCTGGTCGCGTGGGTGGGCTGCATCGAGGCGATGAGATCGAGCTGCTTGAAGCGCGGAATGTCCTCCAGTGTCACGACCTGGGCGTGTTCGATGCGGTTGCGCAGCGATTGGCCGCCGGCCGCGGCGTAAGCATGCTCGAAACCGTCGAGCACCTGGTGATTCGCGGCATCGCCGATCGCATGCACGTTCACCTGATAGCCGGCGCGCAGCGCGGTTTCCATCCTCGCCTGCATCTCGGCGTCCGACATGAACAACAGCCCGCGCTGCCCGGGCGCATCCGCGTAGGGTGCGAGCAGCGCGGCGCCGCGGCTGCCCAAGGCCCCATCGGCGAACAACTTGACCGCGCGCACGGTGAGCGCATCGTGCGCATAGCCGATCAAGGGACCCGCCTTCGAGAGCGAGCGAAAATCCTCGCCCGTGTCCTGGATCATGGCGTAGATGCGCACGGTGAGCAGGCCCTTGTCCGCGAATTCCTGATAGAGGCCGATGTCCTTTGCGCTGTCGCCGGCATCGCCGACGGAGGTCAGTCCCACGGCATTCAATTGCGCGAGCGCGCTCAAGAGCGCGGCGCGCCGTTCGGCGAGGCCCGGCTCGGGCACGTGGTGGTCCGCGAGTTCCATGGCATTGTCGACCAGCACGCCGCTGGGATTGCCGCCGTCGTCGCGCTCGATGCGTCCGCCGGGCGGATCCGCGGTGGTCTTGTCGATGCCGCTCGCGCGCAGCGCCCGGGTGTTGAGCCATTCGGCATGACCATCAATGCGCGAGAGCACGGCGGGGCGATCGGCCACGACGGCGTCGAGTTCCGCGGCAGTCGGGAAGCGGCCGAGGCCCCACGTGACCTGATTCCAACCGCTGCCCTGGATCCAGAGCTGGTCGGCGTGCGCCTGCGCGTAGCGCCGAATTCGCACCTGTGCCTCGGCGAGCGAACGGGTGTCCGCGAGTTGCACCTGGGCCGACTCGAATCCCAGCGCGAGCACATGGCCGTGCGCATCGATCAGGCCCGGCAGCAGCGTCATGCGCCGTCCGTCCACACGGTGCGCGTGCGGATAGCGATGGGCGAGCACGTCCGCCGCGCCGGTCGCGAGCACTTTGCCGCTCTCGAAGGCGAGGGCGCTGAACTTGAGCAGCCGGTCATCGGCGAGGGTGTAGCCGTGCACATTGACGATCAAGGTGGGCTGCGCGCGCGCCGGCGCACCCACCATGACCGCGACTGACAGTATCAACCAGAGTTTGCGACACATGAGGTTCATGAAGTGATTATAGGCTGTCAATCGGCGGTGTCTTTGCGGGGGCAGTCGATATATAGTTGCCCCGACAGGGGTTGGTTGGCGAACAAGAATCGTCTACGAACTGGAGGCCATGTGATGGTGACCAAGCGTGAAACCCCTGCCCGCAAGAGCGTGGGCCGCAAACCGAAGGCGGCAGCACCGCCCGCGTCCGGCAACGGCACCGCGGGCTCGAGCCCAGAATCGATCAATCCGGAACTGCGGCGCCAGTGGGTCGCCGACGAGGCGTATTTTCGCGCCGAACGGCGCGGCTTTCTGGCGGGCCACGAATTGGAGGATTGGGTCGAGGCCGAGGCGGCCGTAGCCGCGCGCTTGTAGCGCCGGCTCAATACGGGGGCGGTCCGAGGGCGCGTTGACGTCGCGCCGCCTCGGTCCACCAGGCGAGATCGTCGGCGAAACGCGGAAAGGCCCCCTGCAACGCCCGCCCGGCATCGCCGGTCGGTGCGCCCTGCGCGTCGAGCGTGGCGCCGATGGGCCCGACGGTGAGCGTGCTCGAGGTGACGATCATGCCCATCTCGGACAAGGTCCCGTGCCACAGCAGGCCGGAGCGGGCGCCGCCGATGCGGCCGGCCGAATAGCTCGCGATCGCAGCGGGGCGCCAAAACCATTCCTCGAGAAAATGGTCGGTGAGATTTTTAAGTCCCGGCTGCATGCCCCAGTTGTACTCGCCGACGACGAAGATGAACGCGTCGGCCGCACGTATCTTGGCGGCGAGCGCTTCGAGCGCCGCGGGCGCGGAACCGCGCGGATATTCCTTGTACATCCGGTCGAGCATCGGCAGATCGACCTGCTTGGCATCGATGAGTTCGGCCGAAGCGCCGCGCGCGCGCAGTCCGGCGAGGATGAACTCGGCGAGCCGGATGCCCATACGTCCGGTGCGATACGAGCCATATAACACCAGGATGTGATCAGTCATTGCCAATCCTCAAAATGCGTTGGGGCAACCACGGAACCCCGCCGCTGTCATACTACCGCAGGCAACCAGGATTACGCAGTCCATGAAACAGGCGAACACCACGCTCACCATCCGCACCGAGCGTGCCGGGCTGCTCGAGATCACGGATCGCATCACCCAGTGGACGGCAGCGCAGGCCATCGAGCGCGGATTGTTGACGATTTTTTGCCGCCACACCTCCGCCTCGCTGCTCATCCAGGAGAATGCCGCGGCGGCCGTGCGCGGCGACCTCGAACGGTATTTCGCCCGCATCGCCCCGGAAGACCCGTCCGCCTATGCCCATGACGATGAGGGGCCGGACGACATGCCGGCGCACCTGCGCACGGCGCTCACCCAGGTGCAGCTCAGCATTCCGCTCATCGACGGACGGTTGACGCTCGGGACGTGGCAGGGAATCTACCTGTTCGAGCATCGTCGCCGCGCACACACCCGCTCGCTGGTTCTGCATCTACTGGGGGAGTGATCCCGGCAGCGCTCCGGTCCACGCCGCGATCGCATCGAGCACTTCGTCCAAGGTCTGCCGGTCGGTTCGGCCGCTGCGCGCCGGAACGTGGAAGGAATGGTCGGCGAACGGCAGCGTGAGCCGCGTCGCGCGCGTCCCCAACCGCTCGATGAGCGGATCGAGCCAGCCGGCTTCGGCGAAGGCATCGCGCGCGCCTTGCAGGAACAGCAGCGGAACGTGCACCTCATCGAGATGCGCCGCGCGCGCGGCCGACGGCTGTTTGGGCGGATGCAGGGGAAAGCCGAGGAAGATCAGGCCGCGCACGCCGTCGAGCGGCGCGAGCGCCTGAGCCTGCGAACTCATGCGTCCGCCAAAGGATTTGCCCCCGGCCACGAGCGCCAGGGCCGGCACCGTGCGCCGCGCGGCGTGCACCGCCGCGCGCACCGTCGCATGACAGAGCGCGGGCGGATCCGGGCGCTTGCCGTGACGTTCCATGTAGGGGAATTGGTAGCGCAGGGTGGCGATGCGTCGCGCCGCCAAACCGAGCGCGAGGTCCTGCATGAAGGGGTGCGTCATGCCGGCTCCCGCGCCATGCGCGAGCACGTAGCAGGTGGTGGCGCCGGCCGGATGCAGGAGGAGGCCGGACACGCGGGTGTGCTCGTCGACCTTGATTGTGAGCGGACGGGAATCGGCCGCGTTGTTCTGGTCGGTCCGTGGCATGGCAGCCATCTTATCGCAGCGGCTTGGACGCGCCAGGGAGGGTTTGCGCCCCAAACTCCCATGCTAGGATGCCCGTGGGGAGAGATTTAAGGGAGCCCGAATTTCCTATGCGCCGCATCGCCATCCTGATCCTGTTGATCGCGCCGCTCGCGGCGCTTGCCCAGCCGATACCTGATTTGAGCAACGCCGAAATCAAGGTCACGAAAGTGGCCGGGAACGTCTACCTGCTCCAGGGCAGCGATGCGGGCAACATGGCCGCGCTGGTGGGCGAGGATGGCATCGTTCTGGTGGATGACGAGTATGCACCGCTCGCGGCCAAGATCGCCGCGGCGCTCAAGGGGATCGGCGTGACCGACAAGCCGGTGCGCTTCGTCATCAACACCCATTATCACTACGATCACACGGGCGGAAATCTCGCGCTGGCGAGCCAGGGCTCGACCATCATCGCGCACGACAATGCGCGCGCACGGCTTGCGAGCGGCCAGATGGCCGGCAACGGCGCGACGGTGCACTTTGACATGCCGCCGGCCGAAAAAGGCGCCCTGCCGGTGATCACCTTCGACCACGATGTGTCGGTGCACCTGAACGGTGAGGACATACGGGCGCTGCATTATCCGGCCGGCCATACGGATGGCGATGCAATCATCTTCTTCCCCAAGGCCAACGTCGTGCACATGGGCGATGACTACGTGCGCTACGGTTTTCCATTCATCGACGTTCAAGCCGGCGGCAGCGTCGAGGGGATGATCAAGGCGTGCGAGGGGGCCATCGCCAAACTACCGCCGGACGTCAAGGTCATCCCGGGTCACGGGGAGGTGTCGAACGTGGCCGAAGTGCGCGAATACATCAAGATGTTGAAGGGCACCGCCGCGGTGGTCGGGAAAGCCATCCAAGCCGGCACGAGTCTCGAGCAGATGAAGAAGGACAAGATTCTGGCCGCCTGGAGCGGGACCTATTCCAATGAATTCATCGACACCGACGCCTTCATCGACACCCTCTACAATTCGCTGACCCATCAGCAAACCACGAAGTATTTGAAGCACAACTAAGCCTTCCACCGCAGCGCGTCCCGCTGCCGAGCGCCGCATTAGGTATTCGATGGGGCTTTTTTTGATGCGCAGGGCGGGCGAGAATCCCGGCAACAATCGCGGAACGGACTCCCGCCAGGGTTGGAGCATGCATCAGCGAAAACTAAAACATGGGGTTCCAACCACGCTCGTATCTTGCCTGTTGGGGTTGTTCGCGGGTTGCCACAAGCCGCCGCCGCCCGTGACCTCCGCGGACGTGGCGGTGGCCCAGCAGGAGGCGCAGCACGAAGTCGAGCAGGCGAAGGCCGAGGCGAAAAAAGACGTGAAGAGTGCGGCCAAGATCTCGGGCTCCGATTCGCGGGACGTCGCCCTCGCCAAGGTGACCGGATCCTTCGACATTGCGATGGCCCGTGCCGATGGAGATCACAAGGTGGCGCTCGAAAACTGCCTGACCCTGCCGCCCGCAGCGCAGCCGCCGTGCAAACAAACCGCGGATGCCGATTATCAGGCGGCGGTCGACAAGGCGAAGACGCTGCGGGCCGCGCAGCGACCCTAGATCCGCGTCAGGTCGGCGATGAACACCGGCTCCCAGCTCTTGCCGCCATCATCGGAGTAATCCTCCTGAAAGTGATGCGAATCCGGCTTGATGTCGGACCATGTGCCGCGCACCAGGATCGTGCGCCCGCTGAACGTCTCTTGGGAATACAGTTCGCCCTTGCCGCCGCTGAAGGAGCCGATCAAGGGCGTCTGCAGCACGCCGGTCTTGCTGTCTGCAAAGGTCTGGGTCCACTGATGGGCGCGCGGGTTGTAGAGGAAGAGCGTCATCCCCTCCCAATGACCGTCGGGGCCGTTGGCCTCGATTTCCTCGAGCTGGGCGCGACCGTCCCAGGCCTTGCGCACCGTGACGGTTCCGTCCAGAACGACGAATTCCGAGGCGCCGGACAACGCCTTGGTCTGCCGTTTGATGTGGGTGTGCCAGGTGCCGAAATTGAAGTCGAAGTCATGCGCGCCGTCGCGCGGCTCCGCGGCGAAGCCGTACATCGGTCGCGCGGCGAATATGAGGACGCAAAGGACGTTGCAAAGTGCGACTTTCATGGGGGTGGGTCTCCAATTCATTAATGACGAAAGCTGCAGTATCCTGTAATTGGCCCAGCTCAAAAGGGCCGCTTCCGGGAAAGACACGTGGGCCACTTGAAGGAACCGTTGTTCGAGATCGAGCTGGAGCGCCCGACGCCGGGCGCGCGGGATGCGGCCCGGGGTCTTTACCGTCAATTGAAGGCCGCCATCCAGGATGGCCGTCTTGGCGCCGGTACCCAGCTGCCCGCGAGTCGCAAGTCGGCTGAATTCTTCGCTCTCTCGCGCAATACCGTGGCCGAGGTTTATGACCGGTTGTCGAACGAAGGCCTGCTCGTCGCGCGCCAGGGCTCCGGCACCTATGTCGCCGAGCGGTCATCCGTGCCCGAGACGGACTGTTCCTCCGCGAGCGCCTACCGGTTGAATCCCTTCTGGCTGCAGGAGGAGGTGACCGAGGCGTTGGGATTCTGGCGCGTCGACCGGCCGGAGGAGCCGGGCGCGGCGGCGCCAATCGATTTTCGTCCGGCGCTGATCGATTCGCGTCTGTTTCCATTCGACCTGTATCGCCGTGTCAGCGCCAAACAATTGCGCGGCCTCGAGAAAAAGCCCGCGTCCTACAAAAGTCCGCAGGGCAATCAGGGCAATTTTCATCTGCGCGAAGCCATCACCAACCATATCGCACTGACGCGCGCCGTCGTGTGTCGTCCCGATGACGTGGTGGTGACCTCCGGCGCGCAGCAGGCGTTCGATTTATTGGCTCGCATCCTGGTGCGGCCGGGCGACACCCTGGTGGCGGTCGAAGATCCGGGTTATCCCCCGATGCGCATCGCCTTTGCGGCCGCGGGTGCACGGATCATGCCGGTGCCGGTGGACGAGGAGGGCTTGATGGTCGACCATCTCCCCGCGGGCGTCGGCGTGATCTGCGTCTGCCCGTCGCATCAATTTCCGCTGGGCGTGACCATGTCGAAGCGCCGCCGGGCGGCGTTGGTCAATTTTGCCCGCCAGCACGGAGCGGTCATCGTCGAGGACGACTATGACGGGGAGTTCCGCTACGGAGTCAATCCACTGCAATCACTGCGTGCCACGGATCCGGCCGATGTGGTGTTCTATGTGGGCACGTTCTCGAAGTGCATGCTGCCGTCCTTGCGCCTCGGTTTCGTGGTCG
>Ga0181534_10000474_pt1 | contig 28068 bp, 31 predicted proteins | sample PEATcosm2014_Bin_37_FD_119758 | JGI IMG/M metagenome (GOLD analysis project Ga0181534, IMG submission 119758) | Peatland microbial communities from MTU Mesocosm Facility, Houghton, MI, USA - PEATcosm2014_Bin17_10_metaG | ecosystem: Environmental > Terrestrial > Soil > Wetlands > Peat | place...
GCCGCCGCCCAGCTTCTTGATGATGTTGGTCTGCGCGGCGCCGCCGACGCGCGACACCGAGATACCGGCGTTCATCGCGGGACGAATACCGGCATTGAACAGGTCGGTTTCGAGGAAGATCTGACCGTCGGTGATCGAGATGACGTTCGTCGGAACGAACGCGGTCACGTCGCCCGCCTGCGTCTCGATGATCGGCAGTCCGGTCAGCGAGCCCGTCTTACCCTTCACCCGGCCTTCGGTCACCATCTCAACATACTGTTCGTTTACGCGAGCGCTGCGCTCGAGCAGACGGGAGTGGAGATAAAACACGTCGCCGGGGAATGCTTCGCGGCCCGGCGGGCGGCGGAGCAACAGAGAGATCTGACGATACGCGACGGCCTGCTTGGACAGATCGTCGTAAATGATCAGGGCGTCTTCACCGTTGTCCATGAAGTACTCGCCCATAGTCACACCGGCGTATGCAGAGATGTACTGCAGAGCGGCCGGCTCCGACGCGGATGCGGCAACAACAATGGTGTGCTTCAGAGCGCCGTGCTCTTCCAGCTTGCGCACGACGTTGGCAATGGTCGACTGCTTCTGACCGATCGCAACGTAGACGCACTTAATGCCGGAGCTCTTCTGGTTGATGATCGTGTCGATGGCCATCGCGGTCTTGCCGGTCTGGCGGTCGCCGATGATCAGCTCGCGCTGACCGCGTCCGATCGGAACCATCGAGTCGACGGCCTTGTACCCCGTCTGCACCGGCTGGCTGACCGACTTACGATAAATAACGCCGGGAGCAACGCGCTCAATGGGCGAAGTCTTCTTTGCGTCGACCGGCCCTTTGCCGTCGATGGGCTGACCCAGCGCATTGACCACGCGGCCGAGCAGCTCAGGACCCACGGGCACTTCGAGAATGCGACCCGTGGTCTTGACGGTGTCACCTTCAGAGAGGTGCTTGTAGTCGCCCAACACGACCGCGCCCACCGAATCCTGCTCCAGGTTCAGCGCCAGTCCGAACGTGTTGCCAGGGAATTCGAGCATCTCGCCGTAACGCGCATCGGCGAGGCCGTGGATGCGGGTGATGCCATCGGTGACCGATACGATCGTGCCGATGTTGCGGGCTTCCGTGACACCTTTGAAGCTCTCGATCCGCTGTTTGATCAGATCGCTGATCTCGGTTGCCTTGATAGCCATGAGTTGTCCTGTTACGAAATTTTTAAGCAGCCAGCTCGTATGCGATGCGGCTGAGCCGCGAGCGCACTGAGCCATCGATGACAAGATCCCCGGCACGTAACACCGCCCCGCCCAACAGGGACGGGTCGGTCTCACAGTGCAGGCGGACCTGCCGCTTCAGTCGGCGCTGCAGGGCTGCCGACAGCGCGTCGCGCTGACTATCCTCGAGCGGAGCAGCGGAGGTGACAGTCACATCCACCACGCCTTCAGCTTCGTCCTTAAGCTCGTCAAACAGAGTCGAAATCTCGGGGAGGTAGGCGAGACGCCGGTTCTCCGCGAGCGTTTGGACGAAGTTGCGGCCTTGCTCGTCGAGCTCGGGACCGGCCAGGTCAATGACAAACTTGGCCAGCTCCGCGTTGGTCACAGCCGGATTACCGAGCAGGTTGTGCACGCGCGGATCATTCACGACAGCGGCAGCCCGCTGCAGCGAGTCCGACCACGGACCCAAAGCTTTGTGAGCCTGCGCCTCTTCAAAGGCCGCTCGGGCGTACGGTCGTGCAACGGTTAACTTGTCAGCCATGGTGATCCTAGATCTGCGTCGCCAGTTTGCTGAGCAGGTCGGCGTGGGTCCGCGGATCGATCTCGCGCTCGAGCACCTTTGAGGCGGCGCTGACCGCGATCGTGGCGACTTCCCGACGCAGCGCTTCGCGCGCGTGCGAGGTCTCCAGCTCGATCTGCTGTTTGGCCTGTTCGACGAGCCGCGCACCTTCGGAGGTTGCAGTGCCCTTGGCCTGATCTACCAGGTCGTTGGCCTGACGCTGCGCCTGCTCGACGATCTGAGTCGCGCGCTCACGGGCTTCGCGAAGAATGGCGTCGGCACGGTCACGCGCCTGAGCCAACTCCTGCTGTCCCTTGTCGCCCGCGGCCAGCCCGGCCGCGATCTTCTGCGAGCGCTCTTCCATGGGACCGAGAATCATCGGCCATACGACTTTCATCGTGAACCAGATGAGCACGATGAAAACGACCATCTGGACGACGAGCGTTAGATTGATATTCATCTATCTATGCCTCCCGGCTGAGGGGTCGGCTGACTTATTTCAGTCCCGCGAGGAACGGATTCGCGAACGTGAAGAACAGCGCGAAACCGATACCGATCATGGCCACCGCGTCGACGAGAGCGGCGACGATGAACATCTTGGTCTGCAACATTCCCGACAGCTCGGGCTGACGCGCGGAGCCTTCGATGAAACGGCCACCCAGAATACCGAAGCCGATGGCGGTGCCCAGCGCACCCATGCCGAAAATGATACCGACGGCCAACACAGTCATGGCCTGGATATGTGCAACGTTTTCCACTTCTAAACCTCCTGAAAAAACCCGATTCGAAGAACTAGTGATGCTCGTGGGCCATCGCCAGGTAGACGATGGTGAGCACCATGAAAATGAACGCCTGCAGCGTAATCACCAGCAGGTGGAAGATCGCCCAGACCAGCGCCAGCAGGAACTGCACGATCAATAGGGCCCAGCCGCCGGCAGTCCCCAGTTGTTGGATGCCCGAGAGCGTCAGCGCCGCCAGCAGCAGGAAGATCATTTCGCCGGCGAAGAGGTTGCCGTACAGACGCAGCGACAGCGAGATCGGGCGCGCGATGAAAGGGACGACTTCCAGGATCAGGTTGGCGGGAATCAGCAGCACTTTCACAATGGGGTTCTTGGCACTGAACGGCTGCAGGGTGAATTCACCGATGAAACCGCCGAGGCCCTTCATCTTGATGCTGTAATAGATGATCAGAACGAACACGGTGAGTGACAAGGCGAATGTCACATTGAGATCCGTGCTGGGCACGACTTTCAGATGCTCGAATCCCACGCCGTGCGCAATCGCCGGCAGCAGGTCGACGGGCAGCACGTCCATGGCGTTGAAAAGCAGCACCCAGCAGAAGATGGTCAGTCCGAGCGGGGCAATCAGCGCGCTGGCCTTGTGCGAGAAGGCGCCTTCGACCTGCTCGTTGACCTTTTCGATCAGCAGCTCAATGAAGTTCTGGAACTTGCCCGGCACGCCGGTATTGGTCCGGCCCTTGCGCGCGGCGAGATAGAAGGAGCCACCGAACAGCACGGCCAGCAGAACCGAGAAAAATACGCTGTCCCAGTGGATGACCGAGAAGTCGACGATGCCCTGCGCGTCCTTGTTCTGCAGGAACGTCAGGTGATGGAGGATGTACTCGTTCGCGCTCGAGGGTTGTTCTGCTGCCATTTACTGCCTACTTCTCATACTGAACCCCGACGAGGACAGCCCGTTCGCCAGGGCCACCCAGAACACGGCGAAGGTTGCGATGTACGAGCCGAGCATGGCCAGCGGCACAACCTTCATTGTCTTCAACACCACTACAAACAACACGATCACGACGGCGACCTTGGCCGCCTCTCCCGCGAAAAACGCGCTCAGCGCACGTTGCGGGCTCGCGGCACGCCTGTCACGGAATGCCACCAGCGCCATCGCAAGACTCGCTACGCTGCTGATCCCGCCTCCGAGGAGTGCTGAGACCGCCGCACGTGAGTCGGCGATTGCCCAACTCGCTAGCGCGCACAGCAGCGTCACGGCCGCCTGGCCCAGCACGACGCTGAGAGCCAGCCGCCGCGGATTGGGCAGGTCGATCGCGATCACCGCATTCCCGTTTTATGAGCCCGCGCCAGGAGCGAATGTCGCAGGGGGCCCGGGGTAAAAAGCCGGCGGATTATAGAGAGCGCACGCGCGGCAGTCCACATAGTATGACGAGCAGATCATTCGGCCCTCGCTCACCCGCCTGGAGTGTTCCAGTAATGGTGGCGAACCATCATAAATCAATGGCTTGCGTGAGCCGGGCAGTGTCGGTGAGCGGTCCGGACGAGCGCCTCGACCGTGTTGGCGCGGGTCGGCGCGGCCGTTATGTCAGTGGATGTGCGCGAGGATGCCGTCGAGCTCGTCGAGGCTGTTGTAACTGACGACCAGCTTGCCCTTGCCGCCGCTCGAATGTTGGATCGCAACCTTGGCGCCGAGCTTCTCAGCCAGCTCCTGCTCCAGGCGATTCACGTTGGGATCGCCGGTCGCGGCGTCCTCGGCTTTGCTCGTCGGCGATTGCTGCAGACGCCGCACGAGTGCTTCGGTGTCACGCACCGACAAGCTTTTCTTGACGACAATCATGGCCGTCTCGACCTGCTGCTTGCGGTTTGACAGCGCCAGCAGTGCCCGAGCGTGGCCCATTTCCAGCTCGCGCTTCTCAACTCGCTCCGCTACCTCCGGCGCAAGCTCCAGCAGGCGCAGCAAATTACTCACACCGGCACGGGAGCGCCCCACAGCCTCGGCTGCCTGCTGATGCGACAGCGCGAATTCATTGATGAGTCGCTCGAGGGCGCGGGCTTCCTCGAGCGGGTTCAGGTTTTCGCGCTGGATGTTCTCGATCAAAGCGACCGCAATGGCCGCCTCATCCGGGATGCGGCGGATGACAGCCGGGATCTCGGTCAGGCCGGCAATCTGAGCCGCACGCCAACGCCGTTCACCGGCAATGATTTCGTAGTGCTGCGAGGATCCGGTCCCTTCGACAGGTCGGACGACAATAGGCTGCACGACGCCCTGCGCCTTGATGGAATCCGCCAGTTCCTGGAGTGTTTCCGGCCGCATGTCGATACGCGGCTGGTACTTTCCGCGTTGCAGAAGGTCTAGCGGCAGCTTCGCAAGCTCTTGGTCCCCAGGTGCCGATGGCGCGGCGGCGGGTGCGTTTGCTCCGGATGGTGCGACCGGCGCGGGGCGTGAGGCACCCAGCAGGTCCGCGAGCCCCCGGCCCAGTGTCGGTTTCTTGTTGATCATCCCGCGATCATAGCGACATCAGCCGCCTGAGTGGACGGCCTCTGGATCCGACACACTGGCCGGATCCTCAGGAGCAGCAGTTGCCGCCGCTGCCGCGTTCTGACTCTCCTCCTCTTCCCGGCGAATCATCTCTCCGGCAAGCGCCAGATAAGCGAGCGCGCCACGCGATTCCCGGTCGTGAAACAACACTGGCTTGCCGAACGAGGGAGCCTCCGCGAGCCGGATATTCCGCGGAATGATGGTCCGGAACACCTTGTCGCCGAAGTGCATGATCAGTTGGGCGCTGACTTCATTCGCGAGGTTGTTCCGCGGGTCGAACATCGTGCGCAGAATTCCCTCGATTTCCAGGCTTTCGTTGGCCGCGCTGCGGATCTGCTCGATCGTGCCCACGAGCGCGGACAATCCTTCCAGGGCGTAGTACTCGCACTGCATGGGAATCAGCACGCTGTCAGCCGCCACTAGCGAATTCACGGTCAGCATGTTCAGGGCGGGCGGACAGTCGATGATGATCACGTCATAGGATTCGCGCAGCGGCGCGAGTGCGTTGCGCAGCTTCGTTTCGCGGCCCGTCATCATCGTGAGCAGTCGGACTTCAGCCGCCGTCAGATCCTGGTTGGCGGGCAGCAAGTCGAATCCACCCGGGTCCACCCGAACGAGAGCGGCACCCATTTCGACATCTCCCAGCAGGACATCCACCGAGCTCGCCTGGAGCTGGGATTTGTCGACGCCACTGCCCATGGTGGCGTTTCCTTGCGGGTCCATGTCGAGCAGCAGCACTCGCCGCTTGGTGGCCGCCAGCGAGGCGGCCAGGTTGACCGAGGTCGTCGTCTTCCCGACTCCCCCCTTCTGATTCGCAACCGCAATCACCCTCTTCATGGGAGGAGAGTGTACGCGGCGCAGGCCCGCGTCGCAGAAGTTGCTCTCTGGAGCGGACTGGTGAACCATTCATCGCACGAATAGGCTCAAAGTGAGACGGACCATGCAAGTAGAGCTGGATCGGGGCGACCTTCGGATCCTCGATGTCCTGCAGGAACACGGCGACCTGTCCGCTGCGGACGTGGCCGAGCGGGTCGGGATGACAGCCTCAACCTGCTGGCGGCGGGTGAGCCGCTTGCAGGAGCTCGGCGTGGTCAAAAACCGCGTCGCCGTCCTGGATCGCGAGAAGGTCGGGCTGAATGTCATGGTGTTCTCGCGAGTGAAGCTCGCCGGTCACGGCCGGGACGCCCTGCTGAAATTCGAGCAGGCGGTGCGCGAGCATCCGGAGATCCTGGAGTGCTACACGATGATGGGCGAGACCGACTTCCTGCTGCGGATCGTGTGCCGCGACATCAAGGCGTACGAGGCGTTCTTCCTCGACCACCTGTCGAGATTTCCCGGCGTGCAGGAAGTGAACTCCTCCATTGCCATGGCGGTCGTGAAGGAGACCACCGCGCTGCCACTCAACACGATGGCGCGTTAGGTGTTTGAACCGGTTTCAACCTGCGCCGTGCCGGCCTCTCACGACGGCCCGCTCGCTGGAGGTGGACGCAACGCCAGCACGCAGCGGGCTTCGTTCAAGCCTGGCACCACCAGCTCCCGCGAGCTCTGGGTTTGCCACTGCGGGGGTAGGCCATCGATCTCGGCCTGCGGCCATTTGCCTTTCATGGCCAACACCCGGGTCTGCGGCCCGCACAACGGTGCGACTAGGGTAACCAACTCCGGCAGCGGCGCGAACGCTCGCGCCACGACGGTGTCGAATACCCGTCCCTGCATGGTTTCCGCACGCCCATGGAATCCTTCGACGTTGGAGAGGCCGAGAGCCCGCGCCGCATGCTGCACAAAGCGGATTTTCTTGCCGTTGGAATCAATCAGCGTAAAGCGTCGCTGTGGGTTGAGCACCGCCAGCGGCAGGCCGGGGAACCCGGCACCCGTGCCAACATCCGCGACCGTGGCACCGGTCAGATCGCCTTGGATAGAGAGGCTATCCAATAGATGATGCGTCAACATCTGATCCCGATCCCGGATGGCCGTCAGGTTGTAAGTGCGGTTCCAGCGCTCCAGCTCATCGAGCAGGCGCAGGAGCCGCTCCGCGTCTGCGTCGCTGAGACGGACTCCGAGAGTCTCCGCACCTTGCACGAGGCGTTCGACCGTGCTCAAAAAGAGATACTCCAATGAGACTGCTGCTCGTTGAAGATGATGCCATGATCGGCGAAGCACTGCGGACGGGCCTGCGGCGTGATGGCTTTGTGGTTGACTGGGTGCGTGACGGCGATGCCGCGGACCAGGTTCTGCGCACCGAGCCGTTCGACCTGGTGTTGCTGGACCTGGGTTTGCCTCGCAAGGACGGATTGCAGCTGCTGAAGTCCCTGCGGGCGCGCAACGAAATGCTGCCCGTACTCATTATTACTGCACGTGATGCGGTCTCGGACCGCGTGCAGGGACTCGATGCCGGAGCGGATGACTACCTGGTCAAACCTTTCGATCTCGACGAGCTGGCCGCGCGGATCCGGGCGCTGCTGCGGCGAAAGTCGGGGCGGACGGTACCGGAAGTCGAGCACCTGGGTGTCACGCTGGACCCCGCGGCGCATCGGGTCACCAAGGACGGCCGCGAAGTGACGCTGTCACCCAAGGAGTTTGCGCTGTTGCATCTGCTGATGGAGCGTCCGGGGAACATTCTGTCGCGTACACAAATCGAAGAACGTCTGTATGGTTGGGGTGAAGAAGTCGAAAGTAACGCGGTGGAAGTCCACATACACGGCCTCAGGCGCAAGTTGGGATCCGACTTCATAGTCAACGTCCGCGGCGTGGGCTACCGGGTTCGCCCGGCATGAATTCGGTTCGGGCGCGACTGCTCGCGTGGCTGCTCGGCGGCGTGCTGTTTGTTGGCGCCGTGGGAGGTTGGTTCGTCTACCGCAACGCGCTCGTGGAAGCGGACCTCTTCTTTGACTATCACTTGCGGCAGACCGCACTGCTGCTGAGCGATCAGCCGGTCGAGTATCTGAGCCCCGAGATTCCGCAGACCAACGCCGACTACGATTTCGTGGTGCAGGTCTGGACACTCGACGGCGTGCGCGTCTATCTGTCACGGCCGCATGCGGTGTTGCCGGCCATCACCACCCTGGGATTTTCAACAGCCACCACCAGCGAGGGACGCTGGCGAATGTTTGGTGTGCAGGCACCAACTAAAGTCATTCAGGTGGCGCAGCCGATGCGGGTGCGTGAGCGCCAGGCCGTCGAGCTCGCGCTGCGCACCCTGACTCCGTTCGTGTTGTTGATGCCGATGCTGGTGATTTTCATCTGGTTCGCAGTCGGGCATGCGCTCGAGCCCGTGCGGCGCCTGACCTCGTTGGTGCAATCCCGAAAGGTGACGGCACTCGATCCGTTGCCTGCTGAAAATCTACCCGGCGAAGTGCAGCCGCTCGTCGGTGCACTCAACGATCTGCTGGGACGATTGGGCGCTGCCTTGGAGCGCGAGCGCGGCTTCCTCGCGGATGCCGCTCACGAGCTGCGAACTCCGTTGACGGCCTTGTACTTGCAGATGGGCACGCTTGCTCGCGCGACGAACGAGGCGGAACGCGCCGATGCGATGGAGAAATTATCCGAGGGCGTGCAACGGGCGATCAGATTGGTCGAGCAGTTGCTGTCGCTGGCCCGCCAGGAACCGCGTGCGGATATGGTACGCAAACGGCTGCGATTCGATGACCTCGCTCGCGAGGTGGTCGCTGAGATGGTCCCGCTTGCCGATGCTCGGAAGATTGATCTGGGGATATCCGCCTCACAACCGGCCTATGTCTTGGGCGATCCAGACGCGCTTCGTACGTTAATACGTAACTTGGTAGACAACGCCGTTCGATACACGCCAGTGGGTGGAACAGTGGATGTTGCAGTGCAAGATGCAGATGCGCCCGGAACCAGTCATGGCGCGATCCTGCGCGTGATTGATACGGGCCCCGGAATTCCTCCAGACGAACGCAAGCGCGTTTTTGACAGATTTTACCGTCCGCCCGGGACCACACCTCCAGGCAGCGGCCTGGGAATGGCGATCGTAAAGACGATTGCCGATGCCCATGGCGCGACGGTAGTGCTCGATAGCGATCCGACCACACACGGCCTCGCAGTGACGGTGTCATTTCCTCTCAGCTAGTCCCGGTTTGAGAGGGACTTCACGTCTACACCAATCCGCAGATTGCGCTTGATGCGCTGCAGTTAACGTATGTGTGGCTGATCACACATCCTCAGCAGTGCCAAGGGTAGCGTTGCAGCACTAAAGAGGTTCGGTTGTTCGCGAACGGATTGGCGACACCTGCTCGCGCGCGGATCAATAAGAGTGAGGAACGATGGTCGCCCGGCGCATTGCGTTGGTCAAACCGGCTTCGGTGGCCGATGAGAAGGTCACACATGCCCTGCAGTTGTTTGACTCCATCCTATGGGCGTTCCAGGGCACCAGCCGGACGAGTTGGACGGTCGTCACACCCGACACCGCCGATGTAATCGTTGTCTACGAGGCCGATCCTGACCAGCGGATTTCCGCATGGCGGGCGCAGGGCAAGCTGATCGCCGAATTTGCGGTTTCCGAGCCCACATCCGCTGCACTGGTTTACCCCTTCCGCGCCGCGCAGGCTCTGGCGCTGCTCGAGCGCCTGGACACGCAATTGCAAGCCCGGGGAGAGGCGCCGGCCCCCAAGGCCGCCGCCGCCGCCGATCCCTGGAGCTTTGTTGAAACCCTGCGGACCATTCGCGAGGTTCAGAACAGCGAGGCTTGGTTGGTTGCTCGCGATGGAAGAGTGACCTCGCTGTGGCTGCGCGCTGATGCGGGCATGTACGCGGCGGAGCACGCTACGGTTCAGGCCATCCGGCGCGGTACGCTGCAGCTCGCGAATCTCGAATTGGAGAAGAGCTCGTTCCCCGAGGGCGGACCTACTCCGCGCGCCGGCACCGAGTTGAGTTGGTTTGCCGCGTACCACGCCAGCCCCTACCTCGCACCCTGGCTGAACGCTGCTACGCGTTACCGGGTGACCCGCTGGCCCAACTTCGGATTGATCCGGCCGTTGCCGTCACACATCCGTGTAGCAGCGGCCCTTGCTTCGAGTCCGGCGCGTCCCGACGAAATTGCGGCGCGCGCCAATGTGTCACCGGAAGAAGCCATTCGAACACTCAATGCCCTGGCCGCTGCCAACGTGGTGGTGGCGGCCGAGACAGAAGTCGTTCCAGCCAGGAAAGCAGCCGCCCCGGCCGTTCAGCCCCGCGGTGGTTTTGGCTCGTTCCTACGCAACGTGCGCAAACACCTGGGAATGGGGGCTTGATTGTGGGTAACGAGCAGGAGCTCAAAATCGTGTTCACCGGCCCCATGGGCGCCGGTAAAACCACCGCCATTCGCTCCATCAGCGATATTCCACCGGTTTCGACTGAGGTCGACAACACGGATCGCGCTACGTGCGACAAGGACTCCACCACTGTGGGCCTCGACTACGGCCAACTCGTCCTCGAGGACGGTACGTCAGTCCGACTTTACGGCACGCCGGGACAGGAACGTTTCTCTTTCATGTGGGAGATCCTCTCCAAAGGCGCAATCGGCGTGATTCTTCTGATCGACGGATCAACTCCGACAGCGCTCGAGGACCTGCGCTCCTACGCGCAAGCGTTCCACCGCTTCAGTCCGGATCAGGCGTTCGTCATCGGGGTAGGTCGCAGCAACCCTGAGGACGCAGGCCTTCTCGACCGCTATGCGCAGGCCCTTGCCGCCGGCGGAATCATCGCACCCGTATTCGATGTCGACGTCCGCAAGCGCGAGGATGTGTTGCTGTTGGTTGAGACACTGCTGTGCATACTCGAAACGCAGGTGCCTGAGATAAATAATGCAGTCCACTAGCAGAATTGCCGAGAAAGCCAAATTCCCGGCGGCTCAAGCACGCCTCGCGCAGTTCGTGGCTGCCAATCCCGACGTCACGCTCTCGCTGGTCACCTCCAGCGACGGATTTGAAGTAGCGGCGTATCCGGCCTCAGCCGTGGCGCAACGCATCTGCGCCATGAGCAGCTCCCTGCAGGCACTGTCCGAGGCCATTGCACGCGAAGCAGGCCGTGGCAGCAGCCGCAATCTCATTATTGAAACCGACAACGGGACCATCGTGGTCCTCGGCATACCGAACACCGCGCCTCGCATGTCGCTCGCGGTCATTGCATCCGGCGGCGAGATCCTCGGTCGCCTGTTGTGGGCGGCACGCAACTGTTGCGCCGCTCTCGAGAGCGATCTGCAAGCCTAACCAATCTGACACTGGAGTCTTTAATGGCAACCGTAAATGAATCATTGAATGCACTGCTGCGTACCGACGGAGCGATGGCCGCCGCGCTGGTCGATTCCAACAGCGGCATGATGCTGGGTGGCGTGGGAACAGGCGTGGACCTGGAGCTGGCCGCAGCCGGCAACACCGAGGTCGTGCGCTCGAAGATGAAGACGATGAAGAGCCTGGGTCTGACGGACAACATCGAGGACATCCTGATCACGCTCACGAAGGCGTACCACATCATCCGCCCCGTGCAGGCCAAGACCGGCATTTTCATTTACCTCGTGCTGGACCGTGCCAAGGCCAACCTTGCCATGGCGCGCCGCGCCTGCGCCGACTGCGAAAGCTCACTGTCGTTCTAACTCATCCTTGCAAAGGAACAGCTGACATGGCCAATGAAAAACAACTGCTCGAGATGTTCACAAAGATCGAAGGTGACGTGAACGGCGTCATCGCCACCGCCGTGGTGGACCTCGAGTCCGGAATGACCCTCGCCGCGAAGACCAACCGCTCGGATTTCGATCTCGCGGTGGCCAGCGCGTACAACAGCGAGCTGGTGAAGCAGAAGATGAAGATCATGCGCGCCCTGAACCTGAAGGCGAGCCTGGAGGACATGCTGATCACCCTGTCCGATCAGTTCCACCTCATCAAGTTCCTGCCGGGTGGGTCGTCGTTCGTGTATCTCGCTGCCGATCGCTCCGGGACCAACCTGGCGATCCTGCGTAACGCGGTCAACAAGCAGATCGCCGCTCTGCCGGCCTAAGCCGCGGGACCGGCGCTCGATCATGGCTGTACTCGACCCGCGCAACGACACAATCGTCATTCGTGTTGTGTATGACGGCGCGCCCATGGCCGGCAAGAGCACGAGCGTCGGCGCTCTCGGCCGGGGATTGGGCTCCGCGGTGTATTCGCCCGCGGAAGTCAGCGGGCGAACGCTATACTTTGACTGGCTGGATTACACCGGCGGACAGTTCGAGGGTCACCGTATCCGGTGTCAGATCATCAGCGTCCCCGGGCAGGCTACTCTGGCTCCGCGCCGGCGCCGCCTGCTCGAATCGGCCGATGCCATCGTGTTTGTCGGTGACAGCTCACCCGCGGGTTTCATTTCCGATCGCGGCTACCTGAGCGGCCTGTCGCGCGTGTTGGAACAGATTTCCGGGCCGCCGGTGGGCCTGGTGCTGCAGGCCAACAAGCGCGACCATCCCCATGCCATTCCGATGGAGCAGATCCATTCGATGATGGAATCGATGGGGTTGCGCGTCGGGGTGGTCGAATCAGTTGCCAGGAACGGCGTGGGAATCCGCGAGGCGTTTGTGTTCGCGGTACGACTCGCATTGGAGAGGGTGCGGGAACTGATGCGGACTCAACAGCTGCCCAAGGCGCGACCGCAGGTCGACAGTCCACAGGAACTGCTCACTCTGTTGAAGAAGAGTGAGGAAGGGAGTCTCGAGTACGCCGCGGAAGCCGGGTTGGTCCATACCCGGGTCAGCGATGTGCAGCCTGAGTCAATCGTGTCGGAGGCCATCGCACAGGCTGCTCGTGATAATGAGACTGTTGATAGTGGTCATGTACCGGCAACACCCGACGGACGGGTGGAAAGCGGGTTGGTTTGGCCGCCCGTCGACGGTCGAGCCGTGCTGCACGAGATAGCCAAGGCACAAATGCAATTGAGCTGCGCGGAGAACGGCGACTGGTCCGGTGTGGCTCAGGGCCAGTGGCAAATTTACTCCCGGGCGTCTGATGTATTCGATGACGTCAATGCCGGCAGGATGGTGCTGGTCGAAGCCGCTCGAAATCACGCGTCCGCTGAACGCGGCAAGTCGGATGGCAGGTGTGTCGCCCTGGCCAGTGACGGCGCGGGCCGCTATCGCCTCTGGCAGATCACTCGCATGGCCGCCGACACCGCCGTAAGTGCCTGATTTTTCGGCAGGCAGTCGGCCTTAAGGTTCTCTTAAGTCTCCAGCCGCACCATACGCGGCAAGTTTTAGTGGAGACCGCCATGACTGTCAGAACCTTCGTCAGGAATCAGCTGTTCGGTGTGCTGCTGGGCGCAGCCGCTGTAGCCGCCCCTATCGGTGCACTGCATGCATTAGGCGCCACACCCACCGCCCCGGCCGCTGCCACGCAGCCGGCTCCCGTGGTACCCGCGCCCGCTACCGGCAATCCGAATGCCGTGCTCCCCGACTTCAGCACGATGGTGCAAAAGTACGGTCCTGCCGTCGTCAACATCAGTGTTGTATCCAAGGTCCCGACTTCTTACAGCCCGGACCAGGATTCTGACGACGATGACGATTCAGGCCCGCAGGAACAGGGGCCCCAGGGACCTCAGGGACAGAACCCGTTTGGTCCTAACAGCCCGTTCGCGCCGTTCTTCCGTGGTATGCCTCAGGCTCCTCAGCAGGCGCCGATGCACGGTGAAGGCTCAGGCTTCATTGTCAGCTCCGATGGCACGATTCTGACCAACGCGCATGTTGTTAACGGCGCGAGCGAGGTGACGGTGCGCCTCACCGATCGGCGTGAGTACACTGCGAAAGTGATCGGCGTCGATACGAAGAGCGACGTGGCGGTGATCCGCATTCCGGCGAAGAATCTGCCCACGGTCAAACTCGGCGACACCCGGAGCTTGAAGGTCGGCGAATGGGTGGTTGCCATCGGCGCCCCCTTCGGCTTCGAGAACAGCGTGACTGCAGGTATCGTGAGCGCGAAAGGCCGCACCCTGCCCGACTCCGGCTACGTGCCGTTTATCCAGACCGACGTGCCGATCAACCCGGGTAATTCGGGCGGTCCGTTGTTCAACATGCGCGGCGAAGTCGTCGGCATCAATTCCCAGATATACACCCGCTCGGGTGGCTATCAGGGCGTGTCCTTCTCGATCCCGATCGACGTTGCGATGGGTGTGAGCACTCAGTTGCAGACGAGCGGCCACGTGACGCGCGGCAAGCTGGGTGTTGTGATTCAGAACGTCGACCAGGGCCTGGCGGACTCGTTCGGACTGCCCAACCCCGAAGGCGCGTTGGTTTCCAGTGTCGAGAAAGGCGGCGCTGCGGCGCAGGCCGGTGTTGAGCCGGGCGACGTGATCCTCAAGTTGAATGGTCAGCAGGTGAACCAGTCCAACGAGTTGCCCGCGCTCGTCGCGGCGCTCCAGCCCGGAACCACCGTAAAGCTGGAAGTCTGGAGGAACCATGCCTCCCGCGAATTGAGCGCCAAGCTCGCGTCGATGGATGACAAGCGAACCGCCTCCAACAAGGCTGAGCAAGGCCAGTCCGGTGGCAAGATCGGTTTGGCGGTTCGACCGCTCACCAGCGAGGAGCAGCGCCAGGCCAAGACTCAGGGCCTGCTCGTCGAGCAGGCGAAAGGTCCGGCTCTGAATGCCGGACTGCAGCCTGGCGACATTGTGGTGGCCGCCAACGGCGCCCCCCTGTCGAGCGTCGAGGAGTTACGTGCCGCTGTTGAGAAGTCGAAGAGCCACATTGCGCTGTTGGTACAGCGTGGTGACACCCGGCTGTTTGTGCCGGTTCGCGTAGGCTGACGCTGGGTCGGGGCCGGCTCCCTTCCCTCCCGGGGAGTCGGCTCTAACCTTTTGCGGCGAGCGCTGCTTCCAGCTCGCTGGTAAGCGGCTTCAGGAAGAAGGACTCTTCCGGCATGACACGCGCCTGGATTCCCCGCTTGCGCAGAGTCTCGCTGACCACGGGTCCCACTGCCGCTACCACGGTGTTCGATAACGCCTTGGAGACTTTATCCGGCGGGGCAATGGAGAACAGCCGCTCGACTTGCGGCGTGCTGGTAAAAGCGACCGCGTCGATTTCTTGCGCTTCCAGACGGGTGATTAAATTCAACACCGCCTGGTCGTCCGCCGAATCGGCGTAGACGTAGGGGGCGACGACCGACACAACCGCGCCGGCTCGTTCCAGGAAATCCACCAACGGTCGATTGGGCTCCGTGCCATAGAGCTGCAAGCCGATTCGGCGACCCTGCAGATCCTGCGACCGCAGGCTGTTGATGACGCCTTCGGTGGTTGGAACCTCAGCGGCAATGTCCGGCTTGAAGCCGAGCTCCCGCAACGCGCGCGCTGGTTTTGGACCGCGCGTGATCTTGCGGGCCGGGCCGAGCGCCCGCACGAATGACTCCTTCAAAGCCGGCTCATTTCGCTCGATGCACGACAGGATGCGGCGCAGGCCCTCCCCGGTGAGGAGAATCAGGTCATCGCACGCGCCGCGGGCAAAGTTGCGGCACCATTCCAGGATGGGCGCGGGGTCAGGCGCATCGAGGATGGCGACCATCGGGCAACGGACGACGGTCGCACCGCGACGCTCGAGCATCGCGGCGAAGATTTCGACTTCGCGCGTCTCGGGGATGGCGATGACGCGACCTTTGAGCGGTTGGGAATCCATGCCGCGATATTACCTGTTGGGCTGCACTCCAAACAGAATCCCGGTTTCGACCTCGACGGCCTTGCCGTTGCTCACGTAGGGCTCGAAGCGCCACTGCTGCAGGGCTTCCGTAATGGACCGGGCCTGCTCGGGAAACGAGCTGATGAAGTGGATGAACTTCACTTTGCCGCTCGTGTCGATGACCACTCGCACGGGAATCGAGTTGAAGCGTCGGTCCGTCAGTATCGGATCCACCCTGTTGAGAACCTTTTTGTAGTCCTTGACGCACAGCGGCCCGTTGTCGCCCCACTTCATTCCCTGCATTCCCGCTATCAGCTGCTCGATGACCGTGGGGTCCGGGCTGGTCAATGTGAATTGCACGGCGTGGCACCGCATCTGGGTTGTCAGCACGGTCCAGTGAAGGTCCGTGACCGGCGAAACATAGTCCAGGCGGGCGAAGTGTCGGCCCGCCATAGTCACCTCTGTGGGTGGGTGCTCCACTTTGTAGTCAGCTCGCAGGTGAGAGGCCGTGTAGCTGACCAGCTCGACTGCGTTGGCCGCCGGAGTGGCCGTAAAGAACAGGTCCTGTGCGTCGATCAGCACACTGCCGCTGTGCTCGCCGACCGGCTCGACCTGGGCGAGAACGTAATAGCCACGATCCGAGGGCGGTGGTCCCGCGAACTTCTGTTGCCAACCCTCGATGAAGGGATAGGTCAATTGGAAATAATCGCTGTGGTAGTCCCGGGCAGTCACCTTGCCCGCTTCAGGGACGGGCGTGGTTGAATCGCTTGCGGACGACCAGGCGCCTTTGACGAGAATGACCCCCGCCGGCACTTTGGCCGGCGGGGGTGGCGCAGAGGCGACGGCCAACAGACCTGCTAACACAAAATCGCGTGCGCCCATGGTGTCTCCCTTAGAGAGAGCGCAGGAAGTTGAGTACATCCTGCTGGCTGGCGGCCGACAACGAGTTGAAATTCGACACTACGGCATTCGCCTCCGAGCCGTTGCTCGAGTGCGCGCGGATCGCAGTCAGCAGATTGCCGGTACGGCCGTCGTGGAGGAAGAATATCCGCTGCCCGACCCCCCACAGCGGCGCAGTTCGGAACTGATCCCCGCCGGCGTTACCCTGCGAGACGTTGTCATTCAAGCCGGTCCCCATGTGATGAATCTCGAAGTCGGAGAATGCGTTCACCGGCGCATTTCCCAACGACGGGGTCACATTCGACGCCTGGGTCGAATTGATGGTCGGCGTGTGACACACGGAGCAGCCGATTGAATTGAACACCGCGGAGCCGTGCGATATCGACGTGGCTCCGCCGGGGGTTGTCGGCGAGGGTGTTGGAGGCGCCAGCAGTTTCATGAACATGCTGAATGCAACGACGTCGCTGGGAATCGAGGCGTTGGTTGCAAACTGATCGGAGCCGGTGGTCGCGGCGAAGTTGGTGATGTCCTCAGGGTAGCCTTTCTTGGCCAGATTCAGGCAGTTGGCCGGCAAGCCGTTGCCCAGCACTTCCTCACCCGGCAGGGGACGATCCTGCGGGAAGACCTCATTGGTGATGCCCATCTCGACGTTGTAGGCCTCGCCGGCAAACAGCTGGAGCGACTTGTTTTGCGCTTTCCAGCCAAACCGGGCAATCGTGCCGTCGTTGCCGTTGCGATTGAAAGTGCCGCTGATCCCGAGACCGCTGCCGCCCTGCGCGGACTGGTTGTTCAGCAGGGTGGAGTCATCGATATTCTCCACCAACCCGGCACCGAACACCGGTGTCGGAATCCGGAAGATCAGGTTGTTGGCGGCCGCTGCGGAGGCGAAGCTGGGTTGTGGCAGGCTGCAGGCGCCCGCATCGGCGCGACCTGAGACTGTATACAGGTCTTCCACGCCGCCATTGGGGGCCGCCGTGTTGGCTGTACCGTTGGCGTTGAAGAAGAACGGGAAACGCGCTTCCCGCGTCGGCCCGTTGGCGGTGATGAACGACGGAATCGAGTTGGTGCCGGCACTCACGATCCCGGCGCTGATGACCGCGGCTTCCGGATTGTTAGCCGGGCTCGAGCCGCCGAAGGTGGGCTGCGAATGGCAGGCGGCACACTGATTGAAGTTGAATCGGGGTCCGAGACCCGTACCGCCGGTGCCCCCGGAGACGTTGTCCACTTCCTGGAAGCGATCGAGACCATCGGCGAAGAACTCGAGCACTCCCTGCGGAGTGTTGGCCGTAACCGAAGCCAGCGGCAAGGGACTGGTTGCGGTGGCCGCCGCCTGCCCATTCACCGCCCCGGCTCGGACACCCGGATCGGTTTGAGCGGAAGCAGCTGAAATCAATAGTAAACCCACGGCGAATGCCGCCGGCTGCTGAATGCGCGACATGTTGGATCTCCCTGAGCCTCCTGATTGGAGGGAGCGTTAGACTCAGTCAACGAGCGCGTGCAACGGAATAGTCCGTGAGATCCAGCACTGTTGGATTCAGGCGCGCCTGGATCCTCAGATCCATGGCGCAGGCGCGAACGGTCAGGAATCGCTCGCCAACGGCGCATACCGGAGGGAAATCGCCTCGGTCCGGCGATGGATACCCAGTTTGCCCAGGATGCTGTGGACGTGGTTCTTCACGGTCGGCAGCTCGATTCCGAGCGAGCGGGAGATCATCTTGTTGGACATCCCCTGCTGCAACAGTTTCAGGATCTGTGACTCCCGGGCCGTCAGCGTATTCGAGGTGGTCCGGCTGCTGCTCGACAAGGCCGCCACGCGTCGAAACAGGGAGCCGGCAATCTTCGGCGAACAGTGGACCTCGCCGCGCGCGGTCGCTTCGATGGCCTCGAGCATGTCCGTGATGGAGGCGTCGCGAGTGACATAACCGGCGACCCCCAACTGCGCGCAGTTCAACACCTCGGCTTCGTTTTCCGCCATTCCGAGTGCCACGACCCGGGTTGGCCCGGAGCTCGCGCCGACGACGCGCCCCAGTTGCCGGGCCACGGAGAAAGCCTCGTCCATGGCCATGTCCAGCAGCGCAATGTCAGGGGTCAGCCGGTGCGCCAGGTCCACGGCAGCCGCGGCCGACTCGGCCACGCCCACGAGAGTAATTTTTTCTTCAGCCTGCTCGAGGACCCGACCAAGAGCTTCCCGGTAAAGGCGTATGTGGCTCGCGACCAGGACGCGAATCCCCATGATTATCCTCCCCATTCGCAGGCGTGCGCCTGCTCCGTGTCGGTCCGGTGCGATGCTTGCGCATCGCCCGTGCGAGCATGCTCGCACCCCCGCAATCCGTGCGCGGGGGCAGTAATCATGCAGCGGGAACGGGATGTCAATAGACCTTACGTCAGTCAACTTGTAAGTATCTGGATATTGAGCAGTTAACAGCCGTTCCTGCGCTCGTGTTATTTGACGCCCGGCATGAGACGCTTCAGCCACGGGGTCAACAGCAACATCAGCCCGCCGCCGATGGCCCCCCACCAGAAGATCTTCAAAAACAGCGCCGGCAGGGATTCGAGATTGCTCGCGTCATAATCTCCCGATAGCCGGCCGGCCAGGTTGGTACCTAAAGCCGTCGCCATAAACCAAACTCCCAACACCTGGCCGACAAAGCGTGTTGGCACGAGCTTGGTCATCGAGGAAAGTCCCACCGGCGACAGACACAACTCGCCCCAGGTATGCAGCAGATACGTGCATACCAGCCAGCTCATGGCGACTTTCTGGCCCGCGAGCACGAACCCCGCGGCCACATACATGACCAGGAAGCCCAGACCCAGCAGGATGAGGCCCGCGCTGAATTTTGCGGGCGCCGACAGGTCCCGATTGTGCCGTCCGAGAAACAACCAGAAGACAGCGAGGAGCGGCGCAAAGATGATGATGAACAGCGGGTTCACGGCCTGCAGCACCCCGGCCGGCACTTCCCACCCAAACAGATGCCGCTCGGTGTATCGCTGCGCGAACAGGTTGAAGGACGCCCCCATCTGCTCGTAGCCCGCGAAGAAGATGGCGCAACCGACGAATAATGCAATCAAAACATAGGCGCGCCTACGCTCTTCAAGTGTCAGTCCCGCGAAGAAGATCAGATACGTGAAGTAGGCGAATGCCAGTACGACGATCGCCCAGCTCGTTGCCACAGACAGCAGATTCGCGTCCAGGCTGATGGTCCCCGTCACCGCCAACGCCGCAACTACCGCTATGACGGCGAAGAACCCGATGATCGGCAACCAGGAGCCGCGTTTGGCGTCCGGCGCCAGCGTGAGACCCGCGCCGCCGAGATGGTCCCGGCTCTTCAGAAACTGCAAGAGTCCGAACAACATGCCGACGGCCGGCAGAGCGAATCCCCAGTGCCAGCCGAACCGGTCCGCGAACAGGGGGACGAGCAGGGAGCCGAGAAACGACCCCGTGTTGATGCCCATATAGAAAATCGAAAAACCGGCATCCCGCCGCGAGCCGCCTTCCGGATACAGCTGGGCCACGATGGCGCTGATGTTGGGTTTCAGCAGCCCGACACCGAATATGTTGAGCAGCAGACCGAGAAAGAAGATCTGCGGCGTCCCGGAAATCAGGGTCGCATTGCCGATCATGATCAGCACGCCACCGGCCAGCACGGCCCGCTGTTGACCGATCAGGCGGTCGGCGATGTAGCCGCCCAACAGGGACAGCAGGTAGCCGCATCCCAGGTACAGTCCGTAGATGGCGCTGGCGGTCCGGTCATCGATGCCGAGTCCCGTGACATGGTCGACCATGTACAGGATCAGGATGGCGCGCATACCGTAAAAGGTAAAGCGCTCCCACATCTCGGTGAAGAAGAGTGTGAACAGGCCCCGCGGCTGGCCGAACAGTTGCGGGCTCACCGCCGGCTGAATCACAAGGCCTTAATTTCTTTGCTGTCGGAAGTCTCGCGGCGCATTTTCGTCATGACCTTCGCCATGATGAGGCCGCCCTCGAAGAGCAGATACATGGGGATCGCCATGATCGACTGCGACACGACATCCGGAGGCGTGAGAAGCGCCGCCACGACGAAACAACCGATCAGCACGTACCGCCGGCTGTCGCGCAGCGTTTCCAACCGCATGACACCGGTTAACACGAGGAGCACCACCGCGACCGGTACCTCAAATGCCGCACCGAATGCGAGGAACATCGTGATGACAAAATCCAGGTAGGCGTTGATGTCGGTCATCATCGTCACGCCGTGGGGCGTGGAGGCGGCGAAGAACTGAAACATCACCGGGAAGACGAAGAAGTAGGAGAACGCGATGCCGGTATAAAACAGGAATATCGCGGAAACCAACAGCGGGACGGCAAAGCGCTTCTCGTGCCGGTACAGGCCGGGAGCCACGAAGGCCCACAGCTGGTATAGAACCACGGGCATCGCCAGAAACGCCGCGACAAACAATGAAAGTTTGAACGGCGTGGTGAACGGGGACATCACCGATGTCGCAATCAGTGGGGTGCCCTTCGGAAGCTTGTCCCGCAGCGGGATGGAGACGAACGTGAAGATCTGGTTCGAATAGAACATGCACGGCAGGAACACCAGTCCCACCGCGCAGATGGCCCGGATGAGCCGGTCCCGCAACTCGAGCAGATGCGAGATCAGCGTGCCTTCGGCCAGTTTTTCTTCAGGTTCCTCGCTCATGGGAAGGAGCATACCCTGCGGCAGGGGTGCCCTGAGCGGGCTTGTCAGTGGCGATCATGCGTGAATCCCCAGCGGGGACGTTGTTCCCAGCGGGCGCGCCGATCCAGTCGTGCTGGCCGGAGTCATTGCCCGATGGTTCGCTGCTCGGGTGGGCGTGGGAATACCAATCTGGATGCTGGGGCTGTTCTGGTCGAACTGAGGGCTCGGGATGAGCGGCCTCGCTGGCAATTGACCCGGACTCGTCCAACGACCGCGGGCGGCCATCCGCGTCGTGAGCATGCGAGTAATCATCCGGATGCGCCGGCAGCGGTCGTTCCTCTGGTGGTGGCACAACGTCCGCAGGGCGAGGATGGCCGTCTGCATCATGAGCGTGTGAATAACTGTCGGGGTAAGACGGCTGCTGCGATTCCGCTGGCGTTGCTGCGGCCTCCGGTCGAGGGCTGCCATCTGCATCGTGCGCATGCGAATAGCTGTCGGGGTACGTCGGAGCCGGCTGAGTCGCCGCGTCGATGGATGTCATTACCGGCGGCGCGGTGGCAGCCGGTGGCTGAACGCCCGCTGCGGATGGCGTAACCGCTGGGGATGGTGTCCCCGCTGCCGATGGCGTCCCCGCTGGGGATGGCGGTGTGATCGCAGGGGGTCGCGCTTTGCGCGCCTCCTCCAGATTGACCTCTTCCTCCAACTGCTCCCGAAACTGTCGCGCCATACCCCGCGCACGGCCGACCCAGCGGCCAACCTGCGAGGCTACCTTCGGTAGTTTCTCGGGGCCCAGCACAACGAGCGCCAAGCCGGAAATGAGAAGGATCTCTGAAAAACCAATGTCAAACACGACGCCACAGACCTACGGAGCTCAAACGCTCCGGTCAGAGGTCTGGCTGGTATCCCGGGCTTTGCGGGTCTCCGCAAACTCAGCGTCCTTACCTTCCGGAGGAAGCCGCCGCGGCGGGTTCACTTCTTCCTCTTCGCCCTCGTTCATAGACTTCTTGAAGCCGCGGACCGCAGCACCGAGGTCGGACCCGACCGTGCGCAGCTTCTTGGCCCCAAATACCACCAGCACGACGAGCAGGATTATTACCAGCTCGCGCATTCCCATACCGCCCATAAGCCCTCACTCCTGCAGTAGCTCGCAGAAAATCTCTCGGATCATAGGACAAATGAGCCAGCCGGACGCGGAAAGTTCGCCGGATTCGCTAGTCGCCCACACTTGGCGGGGGGGTTTCCAGCCAAAAGGTCACAGGACCGTCATTGACCAGCGACACTTGCATATTGGCTCCGAATACGCCCGAGGCTACGGAGCCGTGGATGGCTCGTGCGCGGTCCAGGAAATGGTCAAACAGCCGCCGGGCCTCCTCAGGAGCCGCTGCCGTGCTGAAGCCGGCCCGCGTCCCTTTCTGCGTATCGGCCGCTAGGGTGAACTGAGACACCAGGAGCAGCTCGCCCTGGATGTCGCGCAGCGACAGGTTCATCTTCCCCTGCTCGTCACTGAAGATCCGGTACGTCAGGACCCGCTCCAGCAGCCGGTCAGCGGATGCGGTCGTATCACCGCGCTGCACACCAATGAGGGCGAGAATGCCGCGCCCGATAGCACCGACCGTCTGAGAATCGACCGTCACCGCCGCCTGCGATACGCGTTGAATGAGAGCAATCATGGAACAATCATCGCTATGTCATTCGCTTTAAAGTGGAATTTGCCATGGCGAGACCGTAACATTCGGGGCCATTTTTGAGTGGGTTGGAGTGATCGATGACGCTTCAGTGGCTTCGTTCGGGAATCGCCGCGGCAGTTTGCGCGGGTGTCATCAGCACTTCAGCGACGGCGCAGGAGTCGCCTGCGGGCAATCCGCAGAAGGGCAAGCAGCTCTCTTACACCTGCCTCGGATGCCACGGCGTCGATGGCTATAAGAATGCCTACCCGAACTACAGCGTCCCTGAGCTCGAGGGTCAGCACCCCGAATACATCACCGCCGCCCTGAAAGAGTACCGGGACGGTGACCGCGCGCATCTGACGATGCACTCGCAGGCCTCGTCACTCTCCGACCAGGACATCGCTGATGTGGCCGCTTACTTTGCGGGCAAGCCGCTGACCGCGGATGCCAAGCCGATTGGCGAAGTGCCTGAGGCGGCAAAAATCTGCACCTCTTGCCACGGTCCGAACGGCGTTGGAATTACCTCGCAGTACCCAACACTCGCCGGTCAACATCCGGACTACATCGTGCGCGCTCTGCAGGAGTACAAGCACGGCGGCCGCAAGAACCCGATCATGATGGGCATGGCCCAGACCGTGAAGGACGAGGACATGGCAGTCATTGCTGAATACTTCAGCAAGCAGCGCCCGTCGCTCGCCACCGAAAGCCGACCGTACACCAGCTTCGGCCACGAAGCCGCCGGGAAGTAACAACTCGCGCGGCGGCAGGCTCACAGCCCGTCGCCAGGCGGTATGCGGCAGCGCCTTTGCCAAATTGGCGAAGGCCACCAGTTGAGCCCAACATCCCGGCACGCGATCGACGTAAACACGCGCGCGTGATCCTGGCCGGCCCGCCTTACTTGGCCGCCTTCAACTTGTTGAGAAACATCGCCACCGTCTCGAGGTAAACATCCTCGTTGGCTTTCTTCCGAAAGCCGTGGCCTTCATCCTTCGCCGCCAGGTACCAGACCTCCGATCCCTTGCTGCGCATCCGCCAGGCAATCTGCTGAGCCTCATTCGGCGGAACCCGCGGATCATTCAAACCTTCCACGAGCAACAGCGGACGTCGGATCAACGCCACCTTGTTGACTGGTGAGATCTGGTTGAGGAAAGCGCGCATCCTCGGATCACGCTCATCGCCGTACTCCGCTCGCCGCAGATCGCGCCGATAGGGCGCCGTGTTCTCCAGGAATGAGACGAAGTTGCTGATGCCGACTTCGTCGATGCCGCCCTTCAGGCGATCGCCATAGGCGGCAAGCGCCGCCAGCGACATGTAGCCGCCGTACGACCCGCCCATGACAGCAACATGATCGCGATCAAACATCGGTTGCAACCCGAGCCACACTATCAGCGACCCGATGTCCTTGACCGCATCCTCGCGCAACACTCCATTATCCAGCTTGAGAAACGTCTTGCCGTAACCGGATGAGCCGCGCACGTTGGGCTGTATTACCGCGTACCCGAGCTCGTTCACCAGGAATTGCACGAACGGATTCCAGACGGCCCGCGACTGCGACTCCGGACCGCCGTGAATGTCGATGACGACAGGATGAGGGCCGGCACTGCGCGGTCGATACAGGTAGGCGGAAATCATCCGTTGCCCACCAGCCACGCGATCCCATGTCGGATAGCGAACGAGCTCCGCCGGCACAAACGATCCAACATCCAAAGGCCCAACTTCACTGCGCGTCCAACGTTCCAGGGCGTTCTTGGTCAGATCGTAGACATACACATCGCGCGGCGCCTGCGCTGACTCCGCGGAGAATCCCAGGCGCCGGCCTGTTTTATCAAACCTGAGATTGATAACCCGGCCCTCGGGGATGCCTGGAGGTGATTGCTCGAGCTTCCCGATCGTGTCGAGGACGGTCAGTTTGCTGCGACCATCATCGTTGGCAACGTACGCCACATACCGGCCGTCCGTACTGACATCGAAGTCCTCGATGTCCCACGGAATCTTGTCCGTAAGCTTGCGCGTCTCATGCGAAACGGGATCGACATAGCGAAGCTGTGCAAATTCTCCGTCCTCGTCCGATGCGAGGTAGATGCCGCGGCCGTCGGGCGCAAACTTGGCTAATTTAATGCCTATCTTGCGTGCGCTTTCATCTACCGGAGTGATAGTTCCGGTGTAAACGTCCGCGATGTAAAGATAGCTCTCGTTGATGGAAACGTACTTCCACAAGAGGAGCTTCCGATCGTCCGGTGACCAGTCGAGCGGGTACCACGTATCTTGCTGCCCACCTGCAACGAGCCGAGGCGCTGCGTTTGGGGTGGGTCCCGCGATATCGACAACGTAAACGTCGTAGCTGATCCCGTCGCGCTCGTTTCCATAAAAGGCGACCCGCTTGCCGTCATGCGACCAGATCGGGCTGCCGTGCAGGAACTTGCCCTTGGTGAGCTGCTGGACATTCGCGCTGGAGGAGTAGTAATAGAGTTGAGCGTTCTCATCACCGCCCTGGTCCTTCAGGAAGACGAATGCGTTGCCTTGTCCGTTCGTGGGCGCAACGCGCGGGGCGCGAGCCGCGCTGACCGGGTCCGGGTAGAAGGTGAGCTGTTCGCGGACACCTAAGGGCGTGGCAATCCGATGCACCTGTTCGACGTCACCGAACCTAGTCGCAACGAGCATCGCGCCATCGGGCAACCAATCCAGGAACGTGGCCTGGCGTGATTGTCGGTACAGTCCCAGGCGCTCCGCGAGTTGGGTATCGCGTGGTGGAATGCTCTCGTAGATGAGATTGCCGCGCTCCTGGCGCACTGGGGCTGTCTGCTGCGCCTGAGCCAGTGGAGCCTGCAAGGCCTGAAGTCCCGTGAGCGTGAGTGCGCCAACGACGAGGAATGCGGTGAGATTTACTTTGGCCATCGGTCGGAGGAAAGAGTGAGTCCGAAATTGCTATGTTGCCCGAAACGCTTCCGTCCATGAACACGAACTCGGTGAAGCCGAGAATTACTCGACATCCTGACGGAATTTTTGCCGTGGATGCTGAATATGTGCGGCCTGGATACGCCGCTGTGCACATCATTCAGCACAACGGACGCGCGGCTTTCGTCGACACGGGGACGAACCACTCCGTCCCTCACCTGCTTGCAGCACTCGATGAGCTGGGCATTGCTTACGATTCAGTCGACTACGTGTTGCTGACGCACGTTCACATGGATCACGCGGGAGGGGCAGGATTGCTCCTTCAGCATCTGCCAAACGCGCGCGTGCTCATCCATCCGCGGGGCGTGCCCCACATGATAGATCCCTCGAAACTGGTCGCGGCGTCACAAGCTGTGTACGGAGTCGAGGCGTTTCGAAAGCTGTATGGAGACGTTCTGCCGGTTCCGCAGGACCGGATTGTCAGTGTGTCCGATAACTATCGGTGCGATCTTGGAGGACGCGAGCTGGAACTGATTCATACACCGGGTCACGCGTTGCATCACTACGCCGTCGTCGACCGGGCGCACGCCGCTATCTTTTCCGGCGATACCTTCGGGCTGTCATATCGCGCACTCGACACGCCACAGGGTGCGTTCATTGTGCCAACGAGCTCACCCTCTCAGTTCGATGCCGACCAATTGATCTCCTCTATTGATCGGATGATGTCGTACGCGCCCGACTCGATTTATCTCATGCACTACAGCCGCGTGACCGGGACACCGCGGCTCGCGGCCATGCTGAAGTCGCAAATACGGGAATTCGTGCGGATGGCTCGGCAGAGCGCGGATCTGCCCAACGTGCATGACGCGATTCGGGAGCAGATGATGGCCATGTGGCTGACGTTGCTGCAACAGCAGGGCAGTACACTCACCACCCGGGAAGTATCGGATTGGCTGGAGGGCGACCTGGAGCTCAATGCACAGGGCCTGGTGATCTGGCTACAGCGGCAGCGCAAAGAAACAGGGGTAAGGTGATGGACACTTTCAAAGCGTTTCGCATTCACGAAGAGAATAAAAAGGTCGTCGCCCGCTTCGAGCAGCTGAAGCTGGATGACCTCGCCGCAGGCGATGTGGTGGTGCGGGTGACGCACTCCGATATCAACTTCAAGGATGTGCTGGCTGCGACGGGCGCGGGCAAGATCCTGCGCCGTTATCCGTTGGTGGGCGGGATCGATTTCGCTGGTGTAGTCGAATCTTCCAGCGACTCGCGTTATTCCCCGGGAGATCCTGTGCTCGTGACCGGTTCCGGGCTGTCAGAAACACATGACGGAGGTTATTCCGAGTTTGCCCGCGTCAAAGGCGAGTGGGTCATTCCCATGCCCGCAGGCCTGGATGCCGCCAGCGCCATGGCGCTGGGTACGGCCGGATTCACGGCCGCACTCGCGATCCATCGAATCGAAGGCAATGGCCAGACTCCAGACCGCGGACCGATTGTTGTGACAGGCGCTTCCGGCGGCGTAGGCAGCGTCGCCATCGACATGCTCGCTGGGCGCGGATACGAGGTTGTTGCCGTAAGTGGTAAGGATTCCTCACATGAGTACCTGAAAGCCCTGGGTGCGAAAACCATCCTGGCGCGTCAGGATTTGGAAATGGGAACGCGCGCGTTGGAGTCCGTCCGCTGCGCGGGCGCGATCGACAACGTAGGCGGAGACATGCTCGGATGGTTGACCCGGGTCGTAGATTTCTGGGGCAACATTGCGAGCATTGGCCAGACCGGGGGGGCGAAGCTCGAAACCACGGTCATGCCCTTCATTCTGCGCGGCATCAGCCTGATCGGGATCAATTCAGCCGCAACGCTGCGACCCGTACGACTGGACGTCTGGAAGCGAATCGCCACTGACCTGAAACCCCGTCACCTCGACCGGATTGTCACGCGGACAATTTCATTCGACGACCTGCCTGGCGCCTTCGCCGCCTATCTCGAAGGCAGTGTCACGGGACGGACCGTTGTGAAAATCACTAAGTGAATTTTCTGATGGCTACTCGTGGGTAGGTAGGGCTACTAGAATGGCGTCAGACAAAAGAGGATGACGCCATGTCCGAAGCGCCCAAGGCCAAGAAGTCAGTAGCCCTTTCAGGAATCACCGCCGGCAATACGGCTTTATGTACGGTTGGTCGAACAGGCAACGACCTTCATTACCGCGGCTATGACATTCTCGAGATCGCCAACACCTGCGAGTTCGAGGAGATCGCCTTCCTGCTGGTGCATGGCAAGCTGCCGACCCGATCGGAACTCGACGGCTAC